>ERZ772764.17-NODE-17-length-125646-cov-12.036563_pt1 | contig 125646 bp, 138 predicted proteins | sample MGYA00512163_ERZ772764 | MGnify/ENA primary metagenome ERZ772764 (study PRJEB29015, sample SAMEA2737903) | human oral metagenome | biome: human oral; feature: human-associated habitat; material: dental | place: China | collected 2094 ... | reverse complement strand
GCGTATGACCACAAAGTTATTGACCAGTCAGCAAAGCAGATCATTGACACGGCTTTGCGCACTGGCGCTACTATCGCTGGTCCTGTGCCACTTCCAACTCGTCGTAGCACATACACAGTCGTCAAGAGTCCGCATGTTTATAAGATGGGCGGAGAGGCGTTCGAGATGCGTGTCCACAAACGTTTGATTGATATCACTGGTGCAACACCAAAGACAATCGATAGCCTCCAAAACCTCAGTCTTCCAGCTGGCGTAGACGCAGAAATCCGTATGTAGTCTGGAACTTAACTAAAAAATACCCCTCCATCCAGAAGGGGTATTTTGTTGATCGCACTAAAGTCGAGCTAGTGTGACTTTTGGACTTTTGTAGTCTCGGCTTGTCGTCTAGCGGCGTCATTTTGGTCGTATATGTGTTGAATTTTGCTACTAATATCAATCACCCAAAGACCAAGAAGTAGAACAATACCAGTTAGAACCAGCCAGTAAACAGTCTGACGAGTTATCTTAAACGTCATAAACTGCTCGTCTGACTTTGCGGGACGGAGCGACCGGACAGTTGCCTTTTTTGGTCGAGAGACGCGAGTTACTTTTGTAGTAGATTTTTTGGCTGGCGCACGTTTTGGTGCAGCCTTCTTAGCTGGCGTACGTTTTGTAGCAGCTTTTTTAGTTGTTTTCTTTGTGGTTGCCATAAAAATAACCCCTGTTTAATAACCGTTAGCTTCATTATCCTACAGACTAAGCTCTTATGCAATATGCTTATGTTATACTGCGATATATGACAAGCAAGCGAAATAAACAGCGGACCTACGCACGTAATCGCATATTTAGTCGAACGGGTCGTGAGAAGCTATACGAGAGTGATGGGGTTTATTTTCTGAAGCTTGTTCTGGTTGTGGTACTAGGGACTTTGTGGCTGAAGTTTCGATCGCCTATATTTTTGGGAGGATTGCCCTTTTCTGGAGTCCCGATCGGCATGCTGTTTGGACTGGTTATTGTTAATCGATTTGAAAAATATCAATTCAATAGAAAAATTTGGTATGCGATTCTGATTCTGGTGACAATTGTTAGTTTCTTTTTGCCAGCCGGGATGCTGATTTAGCTAGATTATCTATATCAAACCAGCTAGTATCAGAAACGCTCCCAATTCGTGTAAAATCTCTAGTAGCACTCTTGACGAATAGTGAATTATTTGCTAATATAAAAGGCGTAACTTATTACGTAATAACAACTTGGCTCGCGTGAATCAGTAAGTCCACATCGGATACTGCTGGCCACCGAGGCTTTTAAATGGGAGTAAAGAGGGCTATGAAAGCACTTCTCGGTACCAAAATTGGTATGACCCAAATCATCGGCGAGGATGGTGTTACTATTCCTGTAACAATTATTCAAGCTGGCCCAGTCACCGTTACTCAGGTGAAGTCAGTCGAAACAGACGGCTACAATGCGGTGCAAGTGGCATTTGATAAGGGTAAGAACCTGAGCAAGGCCGTAGCAGGTCACGTTAAACTTGCAAAAGTAACTCCGAAATATATTCGAGAGTTTCGTGTCGAAAAATTACCTGAGGGTATAAAGGTGGGCGACACTCTAAATGTATCATCGTTTGAACTGGGAGAGACTGTTCATGTGACTGGTACTAGCAAAGGTAAGGGTTTCGCTGGAACGGTGAAACGCCACAACTTTAATACAAGTAAAAAGACTCATGGTGGTAACGGCAATGTCCGCAAACCTGGTTCTATCGGATCTATGTATCCACAAAAAGTCTTTAAGGGCAAGAAAATGGCTGGACATATGGGCAATGAAAGAGTAACTGTTAAAAATCTAACTGTTGCTTATGTTGACCTGGATAGCAATTTGATTGGCTTAAAGGGTGCTGTACCAGGACCTAAAAAGGGTCTTGTAATGATCGGAGGGAATGCGTAATGGCGGAAACAACTAAAAAACAAACGCTTCCTAAAGATGTATTCGCAGTAGATGTGCCAAATCATGAATTGTTGAAGTTGGCATATGATAGCTATCTTGCTAATGCGAGATTAGCAAGTGCAACCACAAAACAACGCGGTGAAGTCCGCGGCGGTGGTAAAAAGCCATGGAAACAAAAAGGTACTGGTAGAGCACGTTTTGGCTCGACTCGTAATCCAATTTGGCGTGGCGGAGGTATAGTATTTGGTCCGCGTGGCAATGAAAACTATACCAAAAAACTTTCAAAGACGTCCAAGAGGGTTGCTATTAAGCAGGCGTTAACCTTAGCTAATAAAGATAATAGAATTATAGTTAAGGATATTAGTACAACTGGTAAAACTGCTGAAATAGTAAAGTTCTTGCAAGATAATAAAATTGATCGCAAGGTGCTTATTGTAGTAGACGAAAAAACTCCAGAGTTGATTCGTGCTACGAATAACTTACGACAGGTTCGTCTTGTAAGTGCGCTCTATTTGAATGTGTTTGATATTTTGAACGCAGATACAATCGTATTAAATAATAAATCAGTGCCTGTTATTACAGACTGGTTAAATAAGGAGGTTGCGTAATGATTATAGTATTACCACGCGCCACCGAAAAGGCGTACCGCCTTATTCAAGAAAAGAATATTTACATTTTTGATGTTCCACTAAATGCTAATAAGCAGCAAATAGCTGAGGCTGTGGCTGATCAATTTGATGTAAAGGTTTCTGCTGTAAAAACTCTTGTACAACAAGGTAAATCAGTTCGATTTAGCCGTGGCAAAAATCGATATCCAGGTACAACAAAGCGTAAGGATACCAAAAAGGCATATGTAACGCTTGCTAAAGGCAGCTCGATTCAGGTATTTGAAGAGCCGGCAGCAGAAGAGGAGAAGAAGTAATGCCAGTAAAGCAATACAATCCAACTACTCCTGCTCGTCGCGGTATGACAAGTCAGGATTTGAGCGAGATTACAACTCGCAAACCACTAAAAAGCTTGATTAAGACTAAAAAACAAACAGCTGGTCGTAATAACCAGGGTCGTATTACAGTACGACATCGTGGTGGTGGTGTAAAAAGGCACTATCGACTATTAAACCATCGTTTGGGTGAAGGTTTGAATCTTTCAGTTGAAGAAATTGAGTACGATCCAAACCGTTCAGCTCGTATTGCACGCGTAAAGGATCAATACGGTTTAAGACATTACATAATTGCTGATACTCAAATGACTAAAGGTAAGACTATCGAATCTGGTAGCGAGGCGGCTATTGAAGCTTCAAATCGAATGCCGCTTTCCCGTATACCTGTTGGTACACAGATTTATGGCATAGAAATTACGCCAGGTCGTGGAAGTCAAATGGTTCGCGCTGCGGGTGCGAAAGCTCAACTTATGGCAAAAGAGGGCGATTATGCATTAATTCGTATGCCATCTGGTGAGGTTCGCAAATTCCGTGTAGAGTGCTGCGCAAACATAGGTGTTGTCGGTAATATACAACATCAAAATGTTAAGATTGGTTCAGCTGGTCGCCGCCGCCGTAAGGGTATACGTCCAACTGTACGCGGTGTTGTTATGAACGCTGTAGATCACCCACATGGTGGTGGTGATGGTGGTCGCCATGGTAGTGGTAAACCACCTCGTACTCCATGGGGTCAGTTAACTCTTGGATATCGAACTCGCCGCCGCAAATATACTAATAAATTAATTGTACGAACTCGCCATGAAGCGAAGAGGAAGAGGTAATATATGAGTCGCTCACTCAAGAAAGGTCCGTTCGTCGACTTAAAATTAGCAAAGAAAGTTGCTGCTTTGAAGGTCGGAGATCGTACTGTAGTTAAAACCTGGGCTCGTGCTAGTACTATCACACCAGAAATGGTAGGCTTTACTTTTGCTGTTCATAACGGCCGTGTGCATGTGCCTGTATTGATTACAGAAAATATGGTTGGACATAAGCTCGGCGAGTTTAGTCCAACTCGTAAATTCCGCAAGCACGGTGGAAAGGACAAAAAATAATGGCTGAAAGTATTACAGTACGTGCTTTTATCAAAGGTATTGATCAGACACCGCGCAAAGTTAGTGTTGTGGCAAGTCTAGTGCGTGGTCGCTCTGTAGCTGATGCGTTAGTTATTTTGGATCATACACCACGCCGCGCTGCTTTAGCTGTAAAAAAGGCTATTGCTTCTGCTGCGGCTAATGCTACAAATAATCATGGTCTAGACAATAAAACACTAGTAATTTCTACATTAAATGTTACTGCGGGACCACGTATGCGTCGCTATAAGCCTGCTTCACGTGGACGCGCTTTACCTTTTGAGAAAAAATCTAGCCATATTTTAGTAGAGGTAACTGGAACTGAAAAGCCAAAAAAGAAGCCTACTACTAAAAAGGACGAACCAAAAGTAGCTAAAAAGCCAGCAACTAAAACTGTCGTAAAGAAAAACGACAAGAAAGTAGAGGAGAAGTAAGATGGGTCAAAAGGTTAATCCAATCAGCTTCCGTCTGCAAGTCCACAAAAATTGGGATTCACGCTGGTTTGCTAATAAGCGGGATTTTAGTAAGTGGCTTGCTGAAGATATTAAGATACGTGAATTGATTGAGAAAAAGTTTGCATCACGTCCAACTATTGATCGCATAGAGATTGAACGTTCAGCAAATCAGGTTACTATTACTATCCATACTGCAAAGGCTGGTGTAGTTATAGGTCGTGGTGGTGCTGGTGTACAAGAACTTAAGAAGCAGCTTGAAAAGATTGCAAGTTTGCCAGTTCGTATAAATATTGAAGAGGTTAAACGTCCAGAGCTTTCAGCTAAGTTGGTTGCGGAAAATATTGCTCATCAACTTGAGCGTCGCATCAACTTTAGGCGAGCTACTAAAATGTCTGCACAGAATACTATGAATGCTGGCGCAAAAGGTATCCGTATAGAGGTAGCTGGTCGTCTAAATAATGCTGAAATGGCTCGTCGCGAAAAGGTTATTGAAGGATCTGTGCCTCTCCATACATTAAGGGCTGACATTGATTTTTATACAGCCCGCGCAATGTGTCCTGGAGTTGGTATTGTTGGCGTAAAGGTATGGATCTACAAAGGTGAAAGGAGTGATATCTAATGTTGCTTCCAAAGAAAACCAAGTACCGTAAAGTACGCAAGGGAAGAAATAATGGCAAAGCTACTCGCGGTAACTATATTGCATTTGGTGATTATGCACTGCAATCTCAAAGTAATAGCGATGTAACAAGCCGTCAAATCGAGTCTGCCAGGCAGGCTATGACCCGCTACATTAAGCGTGGTGGTAAGATTTGGATTCGTATTTTCCCACATATTCCAGTTACGCGAAAACCAGTTGGCTTGAAGATGGGTATGGGTAAAGGTAATCCTGAATTCTTTGCAGCTAAGGTAAAAGAAGGAACTGTGATGTTTGAAATGAATGGTGTAAGCGAAGAGGTTGCGCGTGAAGCTATGCGTCTAGCTAGCCATAAGTTACCTGTAAAATGTAAGTTTATTAAGCGAGAGGATGCGTAGTTATGGCTGATAAAAAAGCAACTAAGCAGGCTGCGGAAGTTAAAACTTTAGAACAACTACATAAAGAGTTGGCTGCTAAGCGTGCGTATTTAACTGAAACATTGCGTGGTCATCGAGCGGGTGAATTACAAAATGTTCGCGTTCTTGGTAAAACTCGCAAAGAAATCGCTCGTTTGCTAACCGCTATTAATGCAGCTGAGCAGGAAGAAGGAGAAAAGTAATATGGCAAAGACTCTAACTGGTATTGTTACGTCTGATGTGCGTGATAAAACCATTACAGTAACAGTTACTAGCCGTGAAACTCATCCGTTATACGGTAAACAATATACCGTAAGCCGTAAATATACAGCTCATGATGAAAATAATGAGGCTCATATTGGAGATCGCGTGCGAATTGTTGAAACTCGCCCGCTTTCGAAGACAAAATCATTTAAGCTTGACGTGATTGAAGAAAAAGCCCGCGGAAGAGTTGAATTAAAAGAAGGTATTGAGGAGGCTTAGATATGATTCAACAAGAATCTCGCTTAAAAGTCACCGACAATAGCGGTGCAAAAGAAATTCTGTGTATCCGTGTTCTAGGCGGTACTGGTCGTCGTTATGCACGTGTTGGCGATGTTATAGTGGCAACTGTAAAAGATGCAAACCCAACAGGTAATGTAAAGAAAAAATCTGTTGTAAAGGCTGTTGTAGTTCGTACACGTGATCAAATTCAGCGCAAAGATGGATCAACAATTTGCTTTGATGATAATGCTGCTGTAATTATCGGTGAAGATAAAAATCCAAAAGCAACTCGCGTATTTGGCCCTGTTCCACGTGAGCTTCGTGATATGGGTTACAATAAGATTATCAGCTTGGCTCCGGAGGTATTATAACTATGGCTCGTATTAAAAAGGATGACATCGTAAAGATTATCTCTGGCAAAAATAAAGGTGTAACTGGAAAAGTCATTGCAGTTTTACCAAAAAAGAATGCTGCTCTAATTGAGAATGTTGGTACAGCTAAGCGTAAGGTTAAGCCAAGTCAAATTAATCCTCAGGGTGGCATGAAAGATATTCATGTATCTACATCTATGCATAAAATTGCTTTAGTGGTAGATGAAAAATCGTCGGCAACTAGTCGTGTAGGATATTCAAAGAATGACGATGGTAAAACAGTTCGTATTGCTCGTCAGTTAAATAATAAGGAGATTAAATAATGGCAAAAACTATAAAAAATGCCTATACTCCTCGCTTGAAAGCTTTGTACGATGGTACATATAAAAAAGAACTACAAGCCGAATTGGGGCTTAGCAATATCCATCAAGTTCCAAAACTCGAAAAAATTGTAGTAAGCGTAGGACTTGGTAAAAACAAGGACGATAAACGCCACTATGAAGTTGTTAAAAACACGCTAACAAAAATTACTGGACAGGCTCCAGTTGATCGTATGGCTAAAAAATCAATTGCTGGTTTTAAAATTCGTGCTGGTATGAATAGAATTGGTGTTAGTGTAACTTTACGTGGTGCTCGCATGTATGAATTTATGGATCGTTTTATCAATGTAGCGATGCCTCGTATACGCGACTTTCACGGAGTAGGTTTGAAAGCATTTGATAAGGGTGGTAATTACAATGTGGGCATAACTGAGCAGTCAATCTTCCCTGAACTTACTTTTGAAGAAACTCAGGTTTTGCACGGTTTGCAGGTGAATTTTGTTATCGAAAATCAAGATGTAGCGCATTCTCGAGCTTTATTAGAAAAGTTTGGCATGCCGTTTGAAAAAGAAGGAGGACGTCGCTAATGGCTAAAAAATCAATGATTGCTCGTGATGAAAAGCGCAAGAAAATGATTCAGAAATACGCAGATAAGCGCGCTGAGTTGAAAGAAAAAGGCGATCAAGAAGGTTTACAAAAACTTCCTCGCAATTCTAGTCCAACTCGCTGGAAGAATCGTGATATCCTCAATGGTCGTCCACATGCATATATGCGACGCTTTGGTTTGAATCGTATTAATTTCCGTGAAAAAGCTTCCCGAGGCGAAATCCCTGGTGTAACAAAGAGTAGTTGGTAGGAAGGAGGAGAATATATGTCTATGCAAACTACAGACCCAATCGCCGACCTTCTAACTCGCATTCGTAATGCAAAGATGGTTGGAAAAACAGAGGTACGTGTACCTGCTAGCAAGATGAAAAAAGTTATTGCTGAGCAGTTGGTAAAAAGTGGCTATCTAGAAAATGTTAAATTAGAAGATGCAAAACCACGTGGCGTATTGGTTATTGATATAAATAAGCCTGGCGAAAATAGTGTAATTAACGAAATTACGCGTATTAGTAAGCCTGGTCGCCGTGTTTATATCAAATCTACTGAAATTCCAAAGGTTAAATCTGGACGGGGAATTGTCTTGATTAGTACATCAAAGGGTATTATGACTGGTTCAGAAGCTGCAAAAGCTAAGCTGGGTGGTGAATTACTCTTGAAAGTATACTAAATTATCCCTGGGATTATACATACAAGATACTCCGAGTTTATGCGGAGTATTTTGTTATTATATGCGTAAATAGTGTTACTACATAATCTACATCAAAGATAGATCGATGTTTCTTAAGGTATATTTACACATATAGTTTTATTTGATATAATGTGCTAGTTATTACTAATTTATGTGTGATGAGGTAGTAGCTACTATCAAGCATACATAGTAAACGAAAGGCAATAAAAGTGAGTCTGAGTCGAATCGGAAAACTGCCGGTAGCTATTCCGGCCGGTGTGACAATCACGGTTGATTCTGGCAATGTAGTAGTCAAAGGCCCAAAGGGTGAATTGACGCAGTTCATTACGCCAGCGGTCGACGTGAAAGTCGAAGACGGACAAGTTACTGTTCATCCTAAAGATGAATCTAAAACAGCCCGCGCCCAGCACGGCTTGATGCGTGCATTAATTAATAATATGGTAATTGGTGTTACTAAAGGGTACGAAAAGAAGCTAGAGGTTAATGGCGTTGGTTTTCGTGTTTCTATGAGTGGTCAGGATCTAGAAATGAGTCTTGGCTTTAGCCATCCAGTTAAATATACTCCACCTACAGATGTGAAGATTTCAACTAACAAGATGGAGATCACGGTTAGCGGTATTGATAAGCAAAAAGTTGGACAAGTTGCAGCCGAGATTAGGTCGTTTAAGAAACCTGAACCGTATAAAGGCAAGGGTATTAAGTATGTTGATGAAGTTATTCTTCGCAAGGCTGGAAAGGCAGGTAAATAATGGCTGATTTACAGAAAAAGCTATTAAATAAGCGTTTGCGTAAAAATAGGGTTCGCGCTAGAGTTAACGGTACTGCTGACCGTCCACGCCTAACTGTATTTATTAGCAACAAGCACGTTAGTGCACAAATCATTGACGATACAAAGGGTATTACTATTGTATCTGCAACTACAGTCGGTACAAAATTAGCAGGATCAATGACAGAATTGGCAGCTAAAGTTGGCTCTGATATCGCAAAGAAAGCAAAGAAAGCAAAGATTAACGCAGTTGTGTTTGATCGCAATGGTCGCCAGTATGCTGGTCGTCTAAGCGCATTGGCTGATGCTGCACGTAAGGAAGGATTGGAATTTTAGTATGGCAGAGAAAACTGCAAATGCTACTACTCGTTCAGATGCACCTAGAGGTCGTCAGCAACGTGGTAGTCGTCGCGATGAACGACGAAATAAGCGTGATCGAGATGATGCACCGAAAGAATTTGAAGAAGTTGTTATCAATATTGATCGTGTTGCACGTGTTGTAAAAGGTGGACGTCGATTCCGATTTAAGGCGCTGGTTGTAGTCGGCAATCGTAAAGATAAGGTTGGTGTAGGAGTAGCTAAAGGTCAGGACGTACAAACTGCCATCTCTAAGGCTACTGATGTTGCAAAGAAGAATCTTATTATTATACCTTTGTATAAAGATACCATTCCACATGATTCAGAAACTAGAATTAGTGGTGCTCATGTTTTAATTAAACCTGCCGCTCCAGGTACAGGTATTATTGCTGGAGGTGTTATTAGGCAAATTATTGGTGTAACAGGTATTCGAAATATGCTTTCGAAATCATTGGGATCAACCAATAAAGTAAATATTGCTTATGCTACAATTAAGGCTCTTGGCTCACTTGTTCCACGTGATCAATGGGTTGGTGTAGAGAAGAAGTCTAAAAGGGGGACTAAGTAATGGTTAAATATAACGAACTTAGTGTATCTTCAAATAAGAATAAGACTCGCGTTGGTCGTGGTATATCTGCTGGGCGCGGTAAGACAGCTGGGCGCGGTACTAAGGGTCAGAACGCTCGTACTGGTAAAAAACTACGTGTCATGTTCCAGGGTGGTCAACGTCCTTTGGCGCAAGCTATTCCTAAAAATCGTGGGTTTAAGAGTTTAAAGGCTCCTGCTCAGGTTGTATATACAGATAACCTTAATAGTTTATCTGGCGTTGTTGATAACTTTACGCTTTATGAAGCTGGATTAATTGCAACTCCGTTTCATACAGTTAAAGTAATCACCCGTGGTGAAATTACAACCCAAATAGATCTTAAGATTCAGTCAATATCTGCTAGTGCAAAAGAGGCTCTCTCTAATGCTGGTGGTAGTTTTGAAAAGGTTGCAACGCCTCTTCCTAAGTCTGCAAAACAAGCTGAAGCTGAAGATAAGTAATCTTTATATATTATAAATAAAGTCCCGACAAATAATGTGCGGGGCTTTATTTTCAAGATATGTAACTTTATTTATCGCTAAACACTATGGTATAATACGAGACAGTTATTGAATGAAGATTCCAAATACAATATTTGACCAGAGGGGTATACGATGAATTGGAGAATTATATTTAAGTCATTGAAGAATCGCGATATGCAGAAGCGATTGCTTATCGTTTTAATGTTGATAGTTGCATATAGATTATTAGCTCATGTGCCGGTGCCGTTAACTGAGCCTACAAAATTAAAAGAAGTTTTAACGAGCTTTTTGACTTCAAGCGATTTTGGTGGATTTTTAAACTTGCTTTCAGGTGGTGCTCTGAGTAGGCTATCTATTGTTTTAGTTGGGCTTAGCCCGTTTATTACAGCTAGTATTATCTCTCAATTAATGACTCGCGCCATTCCTAAACTTGAACAGCTTCATCAAGATGGTGAAACAGGTCGTCGTAAAATTAATCAATGGACTCGTATCATGACTGTACCTTTGGCGGTTATTCAGTCAATTGCGTTTATCTATATTTTACGTCAGTCGGTCTTGGCTGGTAATACTACTGTTTTATCAAATACCTCTATTATGGAATGGATTATTGCTATTACTGCAATGACGGCTGGGTCTGTCTTATTGATGTGGATTGGTGAACTTATAACAGAACAAGGTATTGGAAATGGCATTAGTCTGTTAATATTTGCAGGTATTGTAGCTCAGCTTCCAAGTACCCTTTCAACTATAGGGACATCTCTCTTCGATGTAAGTAAAGGATCATTGAGTGTATTTGGGTGGTTTAATTTACCTGTTAATCCTACTATTTTCTGGATTACTCTTGCGCTATTAACAGTATCTCTCTTTACTCTATATATACTTGTGAAGATTAATGAGGCGCAGAGGATAATTATTGTAAATTATGCAAAGCGAGTGCAAGGTAATAGTGCATATAGTGGTATTAAGAGTGTTCTCCCTGTTAAGTTGATTGTGGCTGGTGTTATTCCAGTTATATTTGCAGTAGCATTCTTAAGCTTACCTGCGTTTGTTGGGCAAGTTCTGAAAGCAACAGAGAATCCTGGCTATCGTCAGTTAGCAGACAATTTAATTACATGGTTCCAGGCTCCAAATCCTGGTAACTTCACCGGAGATACGGCTCAGGCATTTATTTATCCTGCTATATATTTCTTGCTTGTTATCTTATTTACGTACTTTTATACAGGTATTGCATTTAATAGTAAAGAAATTGCTGAAAATCTGCAAAAACAAGGTGGATTTATTGAGGGAGTTCGTCCTGGTGGTCAAACTGAGGAATATCTAAAAAGGACAGTAAATAGATTGCAGCTTTTCGGATCAATTGTTCTCGGTATAATTGCAATCATGCCGTTTGCGATTGAATATTTACTTTATAACTTTACGGGTATTCAAAATGCTAATTTGGCAATTGGAGGCACGGGTCTTTTGATTGTGGTTTCTGTTGGTCTTGAGTCGTTGCGTCAGATAAACAGTCGAGCATTAATGGTTACCTATGATGACTATAAATAAATAGATCATTGTTATAATTTAAAGCTCCAGGAATAGTTCAAAAACCTGGAGCTTTTTAGTATAATACTAATATGTCTAGCGGGTTACATATACAACCAAAACGCGAATTTAATTATAAACTATTAGCATTTTTTGTCGTTTTGTGTATATTTGGCGGAATGATTGCATGGTATGGTTGGCGTTATTATATCGCGGGTGAGTTACCTCCTATTCCTATACCTATCTCTGCTGGTCGTACTGAAATAGACGAAACTTCAGTTAGCGCATCTCAAAAGCAAAAACACACCACCTCAAGTTCACAACCTAAGTTTTTAACAATAGAATCACTTAATATTAACCAGGCTCGTGTATTTCCAGTTGGGCTAAGAGGCAATAATGAAGTTGATATGCCTAAAAATATTAACGATGTTGGATGGTACAGTAAAAGTTCACAACCAGATGAAGATATTAGTGTTGTTCTACTAAGTGGTCATAATACTGGAATAGAAAAGGACGGTGTATTTAAAAACCTATCAAAATTATCTGACAATAGTAAAATTACAATTAGACGCGGTGATGACAGAAATATTAACTATATTGTGAAAAGTGTAAAAATAGTTAGAGTAGAAGATTTTAATAGTGCCGCTACTAGTGAAATAACCAAGCCAATAGATGAAACTAAGCAGGGTGTGACACTAATTAGTGATTTGGGAAATTGGATTCCAGCTAAGGGTACCTATGACCACCGTGTGATTGTACGGGCTTCAGAGATTTAGTTTTAATATATTTCTTTACTTATATACAGATCTAATGTATAATCTATACTTGTAATTTATGGTAAGTCAAAAGGAAGTAATTAAAATGGTAGGCAAGGTAGTCGAAGCACTACCTGGCACTAAGTTTAAAGTTGAACTTGAGAATGGCCATACAATTCTCGCTCATATTAGCGGTAGAATGCGTAAACATTATATCAGACTGGTACCGGGCGATAGGGTAGAAGTTGAGATGACCCCGTATGATCTTACGCAGGGAAGAATCAGCTTTCGCCTGAGAGACGAGCGTCCGTCAAAAGACGCATAAAGTATTAACTATAATTTGGGTTTACCCAAGGGGAGTTTTTATTCACTCATGAAAGTTCGTGCGAGTGTAAAGAAAATCAGTCCCGATGACCAACTGGTGCGCCGAAAGGGTCGCCTACGCGTCATCAATAAAAAGAAACCTAAGAATAAGCAAAGGCAGGGTTAAGCATGGCTCGAATTTCTGGGGTAGTGATACCTTCTGAAAAACAAGTGCAGATTTCTCTTACCTATATTTATGGTATTGGTCCGAAGTATGCACGAGACATCCTTGCGGCGGCAAAAATTGAGCCGACCACTCGGGTGAAAGATCTCACCGAGGCTGAAGAGCAGAAAATTCGCGATATAATTGACAATAATTATACGACCGAAGGCGATCTACAGCGCTTGGTGACAAATAATATTAAGCGCTTAAAAGACGTCAACTCGTATCGTGGTCTACGTCATAAATCAGGCTTGCCTGTGCGTGGACAGCGTACTAGAACGAATGCACGAACTCGTAAAGGTCGAGCAATTGCCGTTGGCGGAACACAACCAAAGGCAGCAAGTAAGACTTAAAGAAGGGAAATAGAGAGACAATGGCAGAAGCAAAAACAAGTGCTCGTAAAAAACAGCGTCGATCGGTTCCATCTGGTCAGCTGCATATTCAGGCAACATTTAATAATACAACTATTACTTTTACAGATAAAAAAGGTAATGCATTAACTGCGTCTTCAGCAGGTGCTTGCGGTTTTCGTGGTAGTAAAAAGGGTACAGCTTATGCTGCACAGGTTGCAGCAGAGAAAGCTGCCGAGGCGGCTAAGAGTTTGCATGGATTAAGTTCTGTGGATGTATTTGTAAAGGGTGTTGGTCTTGGACGCGATGCTGCGATCCGCGCAATGAGCAATCTAGATATAACAGTCGATAGTATTAAAGATGTAACTGGCGTGCCGCATGGCGGTGTTCGCCCAAAGAAAGCGAGGAGGGCATAATTAAATGGCACGAGATACCTCTCCTATTGTAAAGCAAAGCCGTCGTGAAGGTTATGCTTTACATCCAAAAGCACATAAGATTATGGTACGTAAATCTGGCATCCCAGGCGAGCATGCTCATGGTCGTCAAGGTAAGCCAAGTCTTTATCTTACACAGCTGCGTGAAAAGCAGAAGGTTCGCCGTACATATGGCTTACTTGAGAAGCAGTTTTCGCGCTTAATGAAAGAAGCCACACGAAAAAAAGGCCTAGCTGGAGAAAATCTTCTACAGCTACTTGAGCGCCGTTTAGATAATGCGGTGTATCGAGCAGGATTTGCAAGTAGTCGCCGTGCTGCTCGCCAGTTGGTTAGCCACGGTCATTTTATCCTGAATGGTCGTCGTGTTGATATACCATCAATTCGCCTAAAAGCTGGTGATGAGATTAGTGTACGTCCAAAAAGTACAAAATCTGGCTATTTTACTCATATTGATGATATTGTAAAGAATTCAAATCAAACAGCTCTCAGTTGGATGAAGTCTGATGTAAAGGGACTTAAATTTTCAATTACTGGGAATCCAAAAAGAGAAGAAGCTGAGCCAGATATTAATGAACAGCTAATCGTTGAATACTATTCACGCTAAAAAGGGTAAGGAGCAAAAGCATGACAAAAGTTATTCACAATCCAGCACTATCAAACATTGAAGATTATTCAAGTACAAGTGCAGCTTTCACGGTGGAGCCTCTTCGCGGTGGATATGGCAATACCCTCGGAAATAGTCTTCGCCGTGTATTGATGTCAAGTATTCATGGTGCGGCTGTCATATCGTTTAAGATTGAAGGCGCTACTCATGAATTTACAACAGTGCCAGGTATAAAAGAAGATGTGGTTGATATTAGCCTTAACCTGAAGTCTGTTAAGATTAAAATGCATACAGATGACCCGATTGAGTTACGCTTGGAGAAACACGGAGCGGGCCAGGTAACTGCTGGCGATATTCAGTCCCATGCTGATGTAGAGATCATTAATCCAGAGCAAGTAATTTGTACGGTTGATGATCCTTCAGCGAAAGCTGTAATAGATTTGGTAATTGATTCTGGCCGCGGCTATCTTTCAATCGAAGATTCAAGCGAAACTCGTTTACATAGTGATCATATTGCACTTGACGCAGTGTTTAGTCCAGTAATTCGTGTTCGATATAAGGTTGAGCCAACTCGTGTTGGTCAAGAAACTAATCTTGAGAAGCTTATTGTAGTTATTGATACAGATGGCTCTATTACGCCACGTGATGCATTTGAAGAAGCTGCTGCGATACTTGTTAATCAATATACAGCCTTAGCTGGCAGCACTGTTGTGGAGTCGGCTCCAGCACTTGGCCAAGAACGTGAAGAAGAATCAAATGAACTAAATACTTCAATTGAAGATTTGGATTTAACAGCACGTACGGCTAATGCTTTGATTAATAATGATATTAGAACAGTCCAAGATCTAGTAACCCTAACTGAACAAGATTTAAGAGAATTAAAGGGCTTTGGATCAAAGGCATTAGATGAAGTAAAAGATAAACTAGCGGAGTTGGAGCTCTAAATTATGCATCGACATGGATATAAAGGGCGCAAGTTTGGTCGTGAGCGAGACCAGCGCCGCGCACTCATGAAAGGCTTAGCTACTAGTTTGGTTGAACATGGTAAGATTGAGACCACTCTACCTAAAGCTAAGGAATTAGTGCGCTACATTGAAAAGCTCATTACAAAAGCAAAGAAAGGCGATTTACATAATCGACGTCAAGTCATTGCGAAACTATCAACCCAAATGGCTGCATTTAAGCTAGTGGATGAAATTGCGCCTCAATTAGGTAATCGAACTAGTGGACATGTTCGTGTTAAGCGTACTCGTCTTCGAGTTGGCGATGGCGCACAGATGGCTACTATAGAATTTGTAGATAGTTTAAAGCCAATAGTAAAGGAGGCTAAGTAATGAATAAAACTTATTCACAAAAGCCTAGTGAAATTGAAAGAAATTGGCTTCTAGTTGACGCTAGTGAATTACCACTTGGTCGCTTAGCTACAATCATTGCAACTAAATTAATTGGTAAAGACAAGCCGACTTATACTCCTCATATTGATGGTGGAGATTACGTAGTAGTAATTAACGCTGCTCAGGCAGTTGTCACAGGTCAAAAGGAAACTGATAAAGTTTACTACCATCACTCAGGATTTCCAGGGGGGATTAAGGATGCAAGACTAGAAGAAGTAAGAGCTAAGTTCCCAGAAAGAATTATTGAGAATGCTGTAAAAGGTATGTTGCCAAAGAATAAATTACAAGCGGATCGAATGAAGCGTTTGCGTGTATTTGCCGGCAGCGAACATACTCATACAGCGCAATCACCAAAGAAAGTAGAGATAAAGTAATATGGCAGATAAGAAATACTTTTATGGTCTTGGTAGGCGCAAAAGCGCGACTGCACGCGCTCGCTTATATAGTGGCAAGGGTGATATAAAAATTAATGATAAACCAGCTATGGAATATCTTTCAGGCAATAAAACTTTGCTTGCAGAAGTTACTGATCCATTAGCCTTAGTTGGTAAGCAGAAAGAATTTGATATCACAATTCGCGTTAGTGGCGGTGGATTGTCTGGTCAGGTTGATGCAATCAAACTAGCGATTTCTAAAGCGATAGTTACCGCTTACAATGATTTACGTGGTACATTAAAGAAGGCAGAGCTTCTAAAGCGCGATCCTCGTGAAAAGGAACGCAAGAAATATGGTTTACGTTCAGCTCGTAAACGTGAACAATTCTCTAAGCGCTAGAATTTAACACAAGAATCAAAAAACGCTCAAATAAAATCGGGGCGTTTTTTGATTATAGTATAATTATATATATGAAATTACCAAAATTAGATCTACCTAGATTTTTAAACGTGCGTACGGATAGACGCGTCAAAAATCCTTCTGCCACAGTGGTAATGATACATGGTATAGGAAATACTGCAGATGCTTGGAATGATGTAATTCACGAATTGCCACCAGATGTTAGAATAATTACAGTCGATCTCCTTGGGTTCGGTGATTCCCCAAAACCTACTGCTTCTTATAATGTACGTGTACAGGCTCGTTCTATTGCTTCTACTTTAGTAAAGCAACGACTTTTTCAACGAGTTATTTTAGTTGGTCACTCACTGGGCGCGCTTATATCTATTGAAATAGCTAAACGTTACCCCTATATGGTTCGTGGGTTAATTTTATGTTCGCCACCAATATATAAGAATGATTCAGAATCTAGCCTTATTCTTTCATCGGATAAGATATTAACCAAAATATATAAGGTTGCTGCTAAAGATGCAAAGAAGAAACCTGAATTTTATAAGAAGGCTGCAAAAATTGCCAAAGTAGCTAAAATAACGTCGCCAAGTTTTACTGTAAATGACGACACTTTACCGAGCTATATAAAATCATTAAAATCAAGTATAATTCACCAAAATTCATTTGATGATATATCCAAATTAAAAATGCCGATACATATAATCTATGGTCGTTTTGATCCTTTGGTAGTCTCTGGCAATTTAAAAGATATAGCCAAGAATAATGCTAATATTACGGCTCAATCGATAAGTGCTATGCATGAAGTTACCAATACTTATACTCCAAAAATAATTAAGAACTTAGAAAAAATGCTAAAAAATAGAGAGTAAATTATTGGCATGTAATACAGTCTATAATTTATGATATAATTATCATATGGTGAAACCTGTAATTTTGACTGGTGTACGTTCTAATGAAGAGCCAACTTTAGGTAATTTTCTTGGTGCATTTACACCTATGGTTGAGATGCAAAAAAAATATGCTGGTGATTATCAAATAAACATGTTTGTGCCAGACTTGCATAGCTTTACAACTCCAATTGACCACAGCAGCTTAAAACAAAATACACTGCATAATCTAAAATATTTTGTAGCGGCTGGGCTAGATTTAGATAATAGCGACACCTTTTTATATAGACAAAGTTATATTCCTGCACATAGTGAAATGGCGTGGATTTTGGATTGCTTTACTTACGTTGGTGAAATGCAGCGTATGACTCAGTTTAAAGAAAAATCTGCCGAACATGCTGCTAGTGTTACCATGGGTCTCATGAACTACCCTGTATTAATGGCTGCAGATATTTTGCTGTATGGTGCAGAATATATTCCAGTTGGCGAAGATCAATTTCAGCATCTAGAAATAACACGCGATATTGCCATGAGATTTAATAATAAATTTGGTGATATTTTGGTTGTGCCAAAGTCAACTGCTGATCAGATGCGATTTATCCAGAGAGATAAAGGTCTACGCGTCCGTAGCTTAACAAATCCTGCAAAAAAAATGAGTAAAAGCTCTGAAGATGAAAAATCTAAAATATGTCTAAGTGATAACCCTAGCGTGGCTCGTAAGAAGATTATGTCAGCCACAACAGACAGTTTGTCTAGTGTTAATTTTGACTGGGAAAAGCAGCCAGGAGTAACAAATTTGTTGAAAATTCAATCATTACTTTCGGGTCGTTCGCAAGACGATATAAATGCGGAATGGGTTGGATGTGAACGTTATGGGGATCTAAAAATATCTGTGGCTGATACTGTTGAAGAATTTTTAACCAACTTCCATCTAAAATATAAGTCTATTACTGATGAAGAATTAATTTATAAACTTGAAAAATCAGAAGAAAAGATGCGTAAAATTGCTGGAGAAACTTTATTGCGCGTACAAAAGGCAGTAGGTTTGCGCTAGATGAAGTTTGATTCGTCAGATATTATTACAATTCTGCAAAAATTTAATAAGGTAGAGGGTGATAGTTTTCCACGCGATATCAAATCAATTCAGAAATTAAAGCCTCATGATAAGAATGTATTGATTACTTTTATCTTTAAAGGTAAAAAGTATGCGATTTTAATTGATAATTCTGCTGAAGATGATGATGAATATATTTATAGCCAGATTACCTCGCACATATCAGGAAGCGATGGCTACCAGCTGGTAAATAATCCTTCTAGCGATGATTTTTTAACCTTTGGATTGCCTTACAAAGGTAAGGATTGCTACCTGTTAGAAAGTAAATCTGATAAAAAACGTCTTGATATTTTATTAGTTGAAAAATTTGGTAAAGAATCACGCAGTACATATCAAAAGATGATTACGGCGGGACAAGTTTTGGTAGATGGTAAAATTGCAAAAAATGCAAAACAACTAGTTGGTATAGAAAGTAATGTAAAAATAGAATCTAAACAACAAAAGTTTACACCAATTAAATATGAAACGATATACGAAGATGATGATATTATCGTTATAAATAAACCAGCTGGCATGCTTACGCACGCTAAAGGGGCGATTGCTGAAGAATTTACTGCGGCAGATATAGTGAAGCCTATTACTAACTATAAGGCTGATACTAATCGCCCTGGAATTATACATCGCTTGGATAGAAATACTAGTGGGCTGCTTTTAATGGTGAAGAATAGTGATGCAGCCAGCAAAATTCAAAAGCAATTTAGCCAACGAACCGTAAAAAAGACTTATTATGCTATAGTCTGCGGCACTCCAGATCAGTATAAAGCTTTTATTGACTTACCTATCGAACGTAATCCTTCGCGTCCTAGTACCTTTAGAGTAGGGGCGAATGGCAAGTCTGCACAAACTAGCTATGAAGTTGAGAGATCTATAATCAAAAAAAATATAAGCCTTATAAAACTTCAACCTAAGACTGGTCGTACACATCAGCTTCGTGTTCATATGCAGTATTTAAATACGCCTATCCTGGGTGATTTAGTTTACGGCGGTAAGCCAGCCGAGCGAATGTTTCTACATGCAGAGTCTTTAGAAGTTACGTTATTAAGTGGTGAGCGTAAAGTATTTAAAGCTCCTTTACCAGATGAATTTAATCAACTTATGGATAAATAAAATGTCTAAAGATAATTTACCTCACGCATTAATTCTGGAATTACCAGAGGGTTTTGATAACCTGAAGGAAATAATAGATTCTTTCAAAAATAAGCAAAATTATATTTTAGAGATAAATGAGCATAAATCGTCAAGCGGTACTACTATCGGAATTTTTATAGAAGACATTAGATTGTTGCGCGATACTGTTAAAACTCAGCGAAAGGGCGTTCAGACAATTGTTATTATTCACGATGCTGCTAAGCTCACAGAGCAAGCACAAAATGCATTGCTAAAAATATTAGAAGAACCTCATCGAAACTTGCACTTTATACTGGCCACTAAACGTATACAGTCACTTCTTGATACTGTGCGTTCACGCTGTCAGGTAAAAAAAATTGCGCCAAGTAACTTAACTATTGATTTACCCGCAGATAAGAAAGCTAGAATTAAATTTATGTCTGATGGTGATAAATTTTTAGAGAGTAGGCTAATTAAAGATAGTGAGTTTTATAATAAAAAAGTGAAGGTTTTTGAATCTGCTAAGATATTTATTTCAGGTTCACAACTTGATAAAATGGCATTAATTACTTCTATTAAAGAATCACGCGATGAGGCTTTGGATTTGGTTAATGCCTCTCTGACTGTTTGCAAGTTTATGATAACTAGCCATTATAATAATGATTTGCGTATGAAGACAGATAAACTCCTACAAACAGGTGAATCTCTTAGGAAAAATGCAAATATAAGGCTAGCTTTGTTAGCTTGTGTGATATAATTAGCTAGAGATGTTTGGACTATTATTTATTATAATTGTTGGTATTGCAATTATTTTTTACGAGCCTAAGCTTAATAAAAAATCAACTGTTTCATCTAAGAAACTCGCTGAGAAGATAGATAAACTTTGGGATATTGCCCAGGATTCAATTAAAAATAATAAGTATTTAAGGGCTGAAAAAGCACTACTAACAATTCTGCGCGTAGATGAGCGCAATGCCAATGCTTATAATCGGTTGGGTATTATATATGCTAAACAAAAAGCCTATAAGGATGCTATTGAATGTTTTGAGATCGCACAAAGCCTAGAGCCAAGCGCAAGTAGTTTACATAATGCTGGACTTATTTACTTAGAAACAGATAACCTTGAAAAGGCCGCACTTGCTTTTGAACAGGCTATGACGATGGAATCTACCGTACCATCACGACACATTGCTTATGCTAAGGTTTTACAAAAGCTTGGACGTGATGAAAAGGCTATAAAATCATTTGAAAAGGCAGTGGAATTAGATCGCTCAGTCCAGTCTTTGCGTATTTTACTTGATGCGTATGAAAAGGTGGGTAATAAGGAAAAAGCTAGTGAAGTTAAATCAGAAATTGATAAAATGCTTACACCAAAGAATATTAAGTCGTCTATAGTTGCGTCTCAACATTCAAGCTCCCAAGCCCAGTTTAAACTTCCAAGTAGAAATATTGCGCAACCAATACATAAAAGGCATAAATAATATATAAAACCACCCATGGGGCGGTTAAATTAAGATGGAGCCGTCTGCGAGACTTGAACTCGCGACCTTCGCCTTACCATGGCGACGCTACTACCAGCTGAGCTAAGACGGCACATGAATTGTTCCATCTGATTATATCAAACTTATTACTAGCAGTAAACCTGTAATTATTAATAAGTTCAGATATTATTTTCGACTACTTTTAGATGTTTGTTTAGTTATTTTATTGTCTTTTATTTTATTTATTTTTAATAAAATCAGAGATTGTAATAATGCCCAGATTATCATATTAACAATTAGCGTAAATAGTGCCAAGATCGCTACTAGTAGTAATCTTTGACCTAGAGTGTAGTTTATTAGACTGATTATCCCTGCTATAATTAATGAAACACAAGCTATTAAAGCGTAAGTTTGCTGTAGTTTTTGTCTTTCAGTTGTTTTTGTATTCCATTCAACTAAAATTTTCTTTATTGAATCATTCATATTTCTATAATAACATGTTTTGTACAAATAGTCAATAATAAGTATTATGCCGTTGACCAGTTTATTATAATTTGCTAAAATTACATAGAGCTGTTGCTGATTTGATTAAAGGATAGCTGTATGCCGCTTTAGCTCAGTTGGTCAGAGCGACGGTTTTGTAAACCGTAGGTCCTCGGTTCGAACCCGAGAAGCGGCTCCATTTATTACGCTGGAATCGTGTAGTGGCAATCACAGGAGACTGTAAATCTCCCGCCGTAAGGCTTCGTAGGTTCGAGTCCTACTTCCAGCACCAGTCTAGGAAATCTAAGTTATCACTCTTTAGGTGGTAGCTTTTTGATTTACTCCATATCAAACAGATGATATTTCTAGTATAATTAAATAAATACAATGGTTGATATTATTAATACCGAGTGTAGATTCAATGTGATTTGTTGCTAATAAGGGAGGTTGAATTGAATGGCTAATTTCAGTTTTGATATAGAAAGCAGTTTTGATAAAGCAGAAATGAATAATGTGCATGGCTTGGTGCTACGTGAGATTTCTAATCGTTTTGATTTTAAAGGTACACCTGCAGATGTTGAATGGATGTCAGACAAAAAAGGTTTTAAGGTGATAGGATCAGATGAGTTCCAGGTTCAAACAATTATTGATATGATAGGTAAGCAACTAGCGAAGCGTGGCATGACTAGTAAAGTACTAAATCTAGAAGGTGACCATAATTCAGCCAATTTACGAGCTTGGCAGGAAGTTCCTTTTAAGGATGGACTTAGTCAAGACAACGCTAAAAAAAATAACTAAACTTTTAAAGGAAAAATACCCTAAAATAAAAACTCAAATTCAAGGCAACTCCGTTCGATGTAGTTCTAATAGCAAAGATGAGCTTCAGTCTGCTATATCTATGCTTCGCGATATGGATTTTGATTTTCCGCTGAATTTTGTGAATTATCGCTAGAATTATTTTTTCGTATACATTTACAACTGTCGCGATATTATGGTATAATCAACCAAGACGTTTAATAATTTAATAATAAAACTTAAGAGTTAAGAGAGATGACAAAGAAGAATACAAAACGTAAATTGATTGGTTTAGTGAGCAGTCTAAGTAATCATCGTACTTACTATACGACCAAAAATACACAGAATACCACAGAGAAGTTGGAATTACGCAAGTATGATCCAATTGCTAAAAAACATGCAGTTTATACGGAGACAAAAAAGAGTCTCGGTCGTAATGAAGTTAAAAAGCGTAAAAGCTAATAAATTGCCTAATAATATCAAAACACCCCATTCTGTCAATATGTCGGGGTGTTTTAGGTTTAATTACTTATAAAACCATTAGCAAATAAACAAGTATAACCAACCTGAGCATCTACAGTTTTACCTTTTGGCGCATCCTTATAATAACTGTATACGTATAAATCTTTACCATTAATTTCATGAATATAGTGAATTTTGGGTGTTTCTATAATCTTTATTAAGTCTCTGTTTATGATATTCTGCCAATGCAAAAAATCAGCAGGTTTTGTCAAAATAGAAAAATCCTTATTAAATGATGGAGGGAAGCCTAGTTTTGGTGAAATTGGTAAGTAATTATGATAAGGATGTAGACTCATCATACGCTCAAATATAGCATTGGATGTAGAGTTATGTAATATATAACAATGGCGCATATTAGATAAACTACTAAGGCTTATATGTACTATAATAAATATTTTGTCATTAAGCTCGCGATGTAGAACAGTATAATTATTACTCAAAAATGATCCAACACAGCAATGAATATCCTTATGTTTTAAAGATGATGTAAAGCCATGAATAGGTGGACAGTAGTTTGGTATTTCACGGCTAGTTAAGAAATCAGCGTCATTCAGAGTAGCGTGCTCCAAAAAGGCATTTTTTGATAAATTTCTCGTAGAAAACTTATGTATATTAGACAGTAATCGCCCCATAATACTACAAATTCTTTCTATATTGCATAATGCGCCAACGCATATCCCGTACGGTGTTTATATATGTTAGAAATGCGTCGTAGGGTGAGTTATATGGACTAAAATAGTCATGTACACTACCATCGTTATGGCATTTTGTTGACATATAGTATGTTAGGTCAGAGGCAAGCATTCGACGCCAGTCTCTGATTATTTTTTTATCCTCTGTCTGTAAGACATCAGCTTCAAGCGAATACACATATCGCAACGACTCTTGCTGTAGCGAATTTCCATTCCAAGCACTTAAATTACGCTCGGCATCAGCCCATGTTACTGTGTGTGGCATACTAATTTCGCCCTCTGGCAGACACGAATCTATTGCTCCAGATACAGTCCTAAAACTATTACCCTCTGTCTGCAACCATAATGTTACAAAATGCTCAAAAAAATTAAAAATACCAGTTGCCGCGCTTTGATGTTCACCAAACGTTTCAAAATCCATGAATAAATTAATAATGCGAGAATTAGGAGAATTATTAGTGGCCCATTTTGCGAACTTTTGGGCTGTTAATGGCCATTCTTTCCAGGATTGATTGCTAAACCTAAAAGATATATCATCACTCAATCGATAATTTCTAAGTAGAAGTTTCAGATTTTTAGTCCCAGCTGCCTTATAAACATGATTTGGACTACGCCATTCAAGCACGGAATCCCATCCTTCTGCCACAATACCACGATATCCGCGTCTTTCTGCCCAATCTGCTAAATCATTATTGTAAGCAAGCTCTGTGTTTCTAAAGACAGTTGGTGTCACTCCAAATTTAGCAGCAACTTTTTCTTTGTGTAAGCTAACTTGACGCTCAAATTCTGGGCGACTATAAAAAAATGCCAGTGAATGATAGTAAGTCTCGCCTAAAATCTCAACCCGTCCAGTGTCTACTAATTCTTTTAGTGATCGCAAAACATCAGGCGCCCAAGCTTCTGCTTGTTCTATGAAAGTTCCAGTAATACTTAAAGAAAATCTAAAGCTACTGTGTCGAGATATTAATCTTTTAAGCAACGCTAACATTGGTCTATATGATTTTTCAGCTGCTCGCTCAAATACATATCGGTTATTTAAATCACTTTTAGAATTATCATTAAAATAATGATGGTCATGCGCGGCATCAAAAATTGTGTAAGTTTTTAGTCTATATGGCTGATGCATATGTAGGTACAAAACTATTGATTTACTCATCGTAGTAATTCCTTATTATGATTTTTGAACTTTATTGTAGATATTTATGCAAATTTTACCAACATCATGCCATGATAATTTAGCGTATTCCTGTTTAACGTTTTCTTTCATCTGTTGAAGTAAGGTGGGGGAGGTTGCTAATCCTAAAATTTGATCAGCTAACAGTTTAGTATCCCAAAAGTCAAATCTAAAAATATTATTAAGAACTTCGCCAACTCCAGATTGACGACTAATTATCAGGCTACAATCATGATGGGCCGCTTCTAATGCAGTAAGACCAAAAGGCTCGCTTACTGAGCTCATTACAAATATATCAGCTACACTATATGCGTCGCGCCAGTTCTGACCACGCACAAACCCTGTAAAAAATACCTTACTGCTTATACCAAGTCTAGCAGCAAGACCTATTAATTCGTCGCGTTGCTCTCCATCTCCTGCAAACAAGAATATAACCTTATCATAATTATCACAAACAGCTTTTGCTGCATACATCAAATAATTTAATCCTTTTTGTACAGTAAAACGGGTAATCGTAGCTACGACAGTATAGCCTTCTTCTTTTAGAGATTCTATATATTTATAGGTTGATAAGTCATAAGTATAGTTTTTACTAAAAGAGTCGACATCAATAGCATTATAAACCACATCAATTTTATCAGCGGGTATACCATAATTTTGAACAATAATATCCTTGGTAAGGTGAGATACGGCGATGATTTTATCCGCCATCAACAAAGCTTGTTGCTCAATTTCGTGTACAATTGGATTGCCGCCAAACTCACCAGAACGATCAAATTCGGTTGCATGCACATGCACCACCAAAGGGGCATTAGTGACTTCTTTTGCCCGTACGCCAGCCTCCATGGTGAGCCAATCGTGAGCATGTATTACATCAACTTTATGATTTTTTGCAAAATGTTCAACATATCGTACATATTTTCGCTGCACGCCGCGCATATCTTTAAGATCTTCGATTGAATCCTTGGCTAATGTTTTATACGCCACTGAATTACTATCGTACGCTCCAAGACCATTTCTCTCTAAAGGCGAAAGTGGAGTAACAGAATGAATCTTCATAAAATCAATGTCAGAATGGTCAGCAGTATAGGGCAGCATAAAATCTATATTTGCCCCGTACTCCGCTAAAGCCTTTGAGAGATGATAACAGGCAACACCTAAACCGCCACTATTGTGCGGAGGTAACTCCCATCCTAACATTAAAATATTCATAACAATCCACGCTAGCCCCTTACCCAGCGCATTAACTCCTTAAATAACAGCTTTATATTCATTATAAGAAATACTTATGGTTTTCGCAAGTAGTAAACTGATTTGCCTTAGCTATGTGGATTTAGAGCAGAAAAAGCCTGCACGCGGGGCATAATTTGACGATATAATCTGTGTTCTATTTCGCTACGAGTAAGTGACCCAAGCTTACCTGATACATAAATACCAGATTGCTCAACATAAGCCCAATTATCCCCAATAGGCACTGATTTAATATCTGGCTTATGGTTATATGGTCTGGATTTTCGACCCATCATAGTATGTATTATGTGTTTTGCCACATATTCGGCCATATATATAGCTCCATCTGCTGTTCCACTACCAGAAGCTTTAGCGCAATCGCCGATTACATAAATATCTTTGTATGCCTCTAGAAAATCATCAACTTGCACTCTATTTTCTTCAATACCAAAATATTGGACATGCTTTGTAATTATAGGACTTAGAGTTTCTCCAGCTACCCAAATGATATTTTTCGCAGGTATAACGCCGTTATTTAGGACTATATGGCTAGATTTCACTTCTTGAACAGAGCGCTTCAATTGAATTTTAATACCCATATCACGGAGTTTTCTGGATGCAAGCCTGCTGGCTGTTTTTGAAAAAGTTGGTAAAACGCGATTACCGCTATCAATTAACGTAATATCGGCTACTTCATCTATAGCCTCATACCATTCGCTTAGTGCGCCAGCAAACTCAACGCCAGCTGGGCCTGCTCCAATAATAGCGATTTTTTCTTTTGTATTTGCCTCTAGTCGCTTACGTAATTTATCAATATCTTCTAGATTTCGTATAGATAAAGTGTGTGATTTAACCCCATTTATACCAAGGTCGTCTGAAACCATTCCAGGAGATAAAATTAATTTATCGTATTCATAAGCAACATCTTTACTTCGTACTATATTCTTCTCTGGATTTATAGATATTACTTCATCTTGAACAATATCCACTCCATTTATATGTGCAAATATATCACTTAAAGTAACTTTTGACTGCCTTTTACTTTTGCCTGCTAAGATAGAATAAAGCGAGGCATGACAATTAAAATATGGTGAATTAGATATAAGCGTAATTTTACCAGTTTGCTTATTGGCTAACTCTAAAGCAGCCTTTATTCCAGCAAAACCACCTCCAATAATTACTGTATGCATATTATTACTATAACAACCATTATGCTTATAGTAAACTAAAGCGTAAAAACTAATAAAAAACTATACCGTAAGATATAGTTTATATAATTTATTTGGCAGGGGCATGAGGAATCGAACCTCAATCTACGGTTTTGGAGACCGCTATACTAGCCGTTGTACTATGCCCCTGTGTATCAACGTCATTGTAAATTGTATCAAATCTTATATTAAATTAAAAGCAAGACAGTGCTCCATTTATGTAAGATTTTAAATTATCTAAAAGCTCCCACCTGACATATAGATAAAAATATACAGTATGTTATAATTATAACTAACATGAATAATTTAGACCTAACAACGCCTAGAGTTATTTTTTTAGTGGGAATACCTGGTGCTGGTAAAACCTTTTTTGCAAGCCGTTTCTCTGAAGAATTTGGCGCGCCTTTTATAGATTTAGAAAAAATTAGGCATACGGTCTTTGAGAATCCAGTATATAGCGGAGACGAACAACACAGAATTGAAAAGCTGGCTGCTAATCAATTTACTGAACTTTTAAAAACAAAACGTACTATCATTTATGAAGGTGGCCTTGAAACGCGTTCTTCACGCGTAAGATTAGCCAGGCAAGCTCGTGAAGCTGGTTACAGACCTCTTATAGTTTGGGTACAGACGGAGCAAGCTACGGCACATTATAGAGCGACTCGCGGTTCTCGTAACTCAAAGCAGTCGTATACAATTACTAATGAGAGATTTATCCAATTAGTTAATCAATTTACTGTGCCAAACTACCTTGAAAAGTTTATTGTAATTAGCGGCAAACATACGTATTCCCAGCAAGCAAAAACCGTCCTACGTAGTTTGGTTGATCTTCAAAAGACTACTTCAAAAATCCAAACAGCTAAACCAACAATCACAGTTCCAGAACGCGTTAAGCCACAGGTTAAACGTATATCCTTACAGTAATGTATTCGAAGTCTATACAGGATGAAGAGTTTGGTATAGTTAAGCTGCGTCGATTGGCAAATGCCAGTTCCATTAAAATAAGCATGTCACAACAAGGTAACTTACAAGCCACCTTGCCAAAACTTACACCATCTAGATATGTAAAGAAAATAATTGATTCATCACGCCCAGAATTACGTAAAATTATAGAGAAGTCTGGTGTTAAAACTTATGATAGCGGCATGAGAATAGGGAAAAGCCACTACATAATAATTAAGCCTGCTAGCACCTTAAGATCGATTAAAAAATCGCCTACCATAATAATCTATAAACCAAAAAATCTAGAAATAGATAGTCAAGAAGTCCAACAAGAGATTCGTAAAAAAATCATCAGTGCTCTTCAAAGTGAGGCTAAAAAATATCTACCCGAACGTTTAAAGATTTTAGCTATGCAAAATGATTTTAACTATAAAAGAGTTAGGTTTTCGCACGCAAAAACCAGATGGGGGAGTTGTAGTAGTAGCGGCACAATTAGTCTAAATATAGCCTTAATGAATTTGCCATTTGAATTGATTGATTATGTTTTAATTCATGAACTTTGTCATACTAAAGAAATGAATCATTCACGTCGTTTTTGGAAACTTGTTAGTATATCTGACCCAGATTTTATGCGCCACCGCCGTGAAATAAAAAAATATTCACCAACTATTTAATAAAGCTTATGCTATACTATTTTTATGGAAACAATCGCGCCTAGTGAGGTAGTTTGGCTTATTTGTGTAGCAGTGCTACTGCTTTTAGTTGTAATAATTTTACTTAGAAGGCGCTCTAATATTTATAAAAAATATAGTAAAGTTTGCGCTAAGCTCGCCACTGCTGAGGCTCAAATAATAAAGCTGAAAAATAAAAAGCCAGCTCATTTAGACCAAAAACCATTGGAGAACCAAAAAACAAAAAACACGCCGCAGATTAACCCGAGTATATTATATGAGAACTCTATTAAAAATCTGGAATATTCACTAAAACAAATACAGACTCTTTTTAATGAAGGTGCGGCTAGCAACATTACGGTAACACCTATCCTAAAAAGAGCAATTATAAACATTAGTTTAATGCGACGCACAACTGAAAATTTGAGCATGGCGTTAAATTTACCATCGGGAAAAATCAAATTTACACCCGTAAACTTACGGCATGAACTTACTAGGATGTATACTAAAAATTCATCTAGGGTATCTGCTAATGATCTCAGTTTAGATATTGATATATCTGGTAAGATAAATACTATCAAAACAAATTTACCTCTACTGCAAAAGTTACTTAATGAATTTATGGACAATGCACTTTTATATACCAAAAGTGGCAAAATCACTATTAAAGCATCTGAAGATAAAAATAGAATTAGAATTTCAATCATAGACACGGGTATAGGAATTCGATTAAGCGAACAGAGAAAAATTTTTGATCTACATTATCGCAGTCAAGATAGCCGCGCCACCGACAAGCCAGGGTCTGGTGTTGGGCTCTACCTATGTAGTATCATTGCTGATAAATTAGGCGGAAATATATCTGTAAAAAGTCGCTTAAACCACGGTAGTGAATTTACATTAGAACTTAAGACTGATCGCTAACTTGCAAAAAATACTATCATTAGTTACAATTAGTATTGACAATCTGCTTACAAGCAGATTATTTAATTGGGAGAATAAAGTGGCAAATGCAAAGAAGAAAAAGGCAGCCAAGGTAACTACCAGGGTTGTTGAATCTGGCGATACAGTTGTACCTAAAAAGCAAAAAACCGATAAGAAGTCGGTTAAAGTAGCGCCTAAAGAAGCACAAATTTCTAAAAAAGAAAATAAAAAATCCGCTAAAAAGAGCAAGCAAAAGAAAATCGGGTATTTTAAAGGGGCTTGGATCGAATTAAAGCAAGTTCGCTGGCCAGATCGTAAGTCCACTTGGGGAATGACTTTTGCAGTGGTACTATTTACACTGTTTTTTGTCGTTCTAATTCTATTATTAGATGCAGGGTTTAAATATCTGTTTGATTTTATTATTAAATAAAAGACTAAAACATATTATATAGAAAGGAAATATTATGGCTCAAAAACGCTACGATTCAACTCGTCAATGGTATGCAGTCCACACTTATAGCGGTTACGAGGATAAAGTTGCGGATAGTATCCGTCAGCGAATTAATGCAGTTGATATGGCTGATAAAATTTTCGCGGTTATGGTACCAAAAGAAAAGCAAATTGAAATTAAAAATGGAAAGCGTAAAATTGTTGATCGCAAAATATTCCAAGGCTACTGTCTAGTAGAAATGAAGTTAACTGAAGAAACTTGGTATATAGTTAGAAATACACCTGGCGTAACTGGGTTTGTAGGTAGTGGCACAGAGCCTACTCCTGTCTCTGATGCTGAAATTAAAAAAATTAAAAAGCGCATGGGAGTTGAAGAACCAAAGCATCAAATTGATTTTGAAGAAGGTGAAGTCGTTTCTGTTATTGATGGCCCATTCAAAGGGTTTGATGGTACAATTTCTGAAATTGATACAGTAAAAGGTAAAATCAAGGTTATGGTTAGTATGTTTGGTCGTGATACGCCAGTAGAACTCGATGCCTTACAGGTTAAAAAGATCTAGCATTTAATATTGCTCTGCTTGTAGTATTACTAGAATTACGTTATAATTAACTAGTTACGCACTCGTATAAACGAGTAAGAAAAGGATAAAGATGGCAAAGAAAGTAATTGGAAATCTAAAACTTCGAATTCCAGCTGGTCGTGCAACTGCAGGTCCTCCAGTAGGATCAACACTTGGTCAGTGGGGATTAAATATGATGGACTTTATTAATCCATTTAATGACGCTACTAAGGATTTAATGGGCAAAGATGTAATTGTTCACATGCAGGTATTTGAAGATCGTACTTTTGCATGGAAATCACTTGGTCAACCAGTAGACGATATGATCCGCGAAAAGGCTGGTATTAAAAAAGGAAGTGGTAAGCCAAACTCAGAGAAAGTTGGTAAACTAACTAGTGCCCAGGTACAAGAGATTGCTGAAGCTAAAATGGAGCAGCTAAATGCTATTGATATTGATGGCGCAATTAAGACTGTTGCAGGTTCAGCACGATCAATGGGTGTAGAGATTGTAGAGTAAATCTAAATAATATTTAATAAATAAGGCCTCGCTTGTATTGCGGGTCTTATTTATTATGTTCTGCTACATTGAAAATTTTAGTAAAATTTGTTAAACTTTAATAGTTATTTATTTAAATGCGGGAGGTTAAGATACCGATAATACCGCAAAAGGAGTGTCAAAAAATGGCAAAAAAAGCCGAATTACTAGAGAAAGCTGCTGAACTTAAGTTAGCAGTAAATGAAAAAAACACAATCGCAGAAATAGAAGAAGCTATTGCTGGAGCTGAAAAGCACGAAGTAAAAGAGCAGCATGTTGCAAAATCTGGTAAACGTAGTCAAAAAGCCTTAGACGAAGCAGCTGAAAAAGCAGAAAAAGAGGCTCGTAAGGAATCAGGCGATACAACTCCACAAGATCCAGAAGCAACCGAAGCCAAGAAAAAAGGTCCAAAGCCTGTAACTCGTCCAGTAATTGAGCGACGCGGCAAAAAGTATCGCGAACTAGCAAAGAAAATTGATAACAATAAGTCCTATAGCCTAACAGAGGCGTTGTCTTTAGCTATTGAAACAAGCCCAGCTAAGTTTGATGCTAGCGTTGAAGCTCATGTCCGATTGGGTGTAGATCCTCGTCAAGCTGATCAAAATATTCGCGCAACCGTTAATCTACCACACGGTACTGGTAAAGATATTCGCGTAGCGGTATTTGCCCCAGAAAGTGAACATTCCGCTGCCAAGGAAGCAGGTGCTAATATTATTGGCGATGAAGAGTTTCTTAAAAAACTTGATAAAGAAGAATTAAACTTTGATATACTTATAGCAACTCCACAATATATGGCAAAGCTTGGCAAATATGCTCGATTGCTTGGCCCACGCGGTTTGATGCCTAATCCAAAGAGTGGAACTGTTGCAACAGATGTAGCTAAGGCTGTAACTGAAGCAAAAACAGGTAAAGTCGAATATCGCGTAGATAAGCAGGCAATTGTACATCTAGCATTTGGAAAAGTAAGCTTTGGAGCAGAAAAATTATTAGGCAATGCAGAAGCTTTCTTCAATAGTCTAAATAGCCAAAAACCATCCACGATTAAGGGTGTATACATTAAGTCAGTAACCATTGCAACTACCATGGGTCCTGGCATTAAAGTAGACATCAATAGTAAATAATTTAAATTCCTTTAGCGCAAGATAGTGCTGCCGTTTTATTACGGTGGCATTATTTGTAGCGACAATCCTTAATTTAAACTATTGTGTTATAATTTATAAAAAGGTGAGTTTATGGCAGTTTATAGTAATACTGATATTTTACAAGCGATCAAAGATGAGACTATTATTTGTTTACCATTCAATAAACAACATGTAAGTGAAGCTAGCTTGGATTTTACCTTGGGATATTACTATTACAGGCAAGAAGCTAATACAGCCGCTAGAGTATATAATCCCTTTGACAAAGAGGAGGTCAAACGATATTTTAAAGGTCCGCTAAAGGCTATGTCTCATGAAGAATGGTGCAAAAATAACGGCTATACTTTATTTAAAAATATACCAAAGAATCATCCTATTATAGTTTTACGCCCAGGTGAAAGGATTTTAGCTCACACTCACGAATTTGTCGGAATACGTGCAAAAGGCGGTGCTGCGGAAGTAAAAAGTCGCAGTAGCTGGGGTAGAAATGGCGTGGCAGTATGTTTTGATGCGGGATGGATCGATCCTGGATATATAAATAGAATAACCCTTGAGATCTATAATCTAAATCAGCATGAGAGTGTTGTTTTGCCAGTTGGCGAAAGAGTTGGGCAGTTGATTTTTCATAATACGATATCACCAGTAGCGGGCGATTATAGCGAAGGTCGCAATGGGATGAGCGGTAAATATCAAAACAGTAATAATTTAGAATCATTAATAGCCAATTGGAATCCTTCACAGATGCTTCCTCGTGCTTATAAAGATATTCGATCAATACCACCGAAAATAAACGGGATAGCAGAAGGTATGTTTTAATGCGGGGAAAATATATTGTAATTGAAGGCAGTGATGGAACTGGTAAAAGCACTCAGATCGATCTGCTTAAAAAATTTCTTAATAAAAAGGGTTTTATATCTAAAACTATACATGAACCAGGCGAAACTGCTATAGGGATAGAACTTCGCAAGATTATAAAGAATAAGAATCTACCTAGATCCGCTAGAACAAATTTACTATTATTTACTGCGGCTAGATGTGAGTTAGCTCCTATTATTGAAAATCATCTTAATAAGGGTGAGTGGGTCATATCTTCCCGAAATTGGCTATCGACTGTCGTTTATCAAGGCTATGGAGAGGGTATTGATATTAATGAAATTAAGCAGATTACCGCTCTTTTCACAGATAAAAGCTACCTACAAACAGATTTAACCTTAGTTTTATATGCTAATACAGATACTTTGCGTAGTCGTATAATTAACCGTGATGATAAATCCTCTAGCGATACATTTGAAAGTAAGCCAGACAATTTTCAATGTAAATTAAACAAGGGCTACCAGAAAATTATTGCTGATTTTAATTTACCCGCAATAAACACAAATGATAAAACTATAGATGAAGTCCATAACGAAATTATCAAGCACATTTCTAATGTTTTAAATTAAGAGTGTTGACTTTTTTACCAAGTAAAGGTAAAATACCTACTAGACATTACCAAAGACAGTAGCCGTTGGATTACATTCAGCTTAATTTGCTACCGAGGAAGTGATATATCTTTCAAATTACAAGTCTTTGGTAGTGCGAGAACCAAAGACTTTTTGGTTTTTCAACTACCGAACATTAACAAAACGGTCTACATTATTAAATAATAACCAAGAGGAAGTTTTATTTATGGCAATTTCACGCGATAAAAAACAAACTTTGGTTGCAGAAGTTAGCGAATCTTTAGCTAATGCAAAGATGACAGCTTTCGCTAAATATAAAGGCTTAACTGTCGCCGACTTGCAAGAATTGCGCAAAAAAGCCCGCGAAACTAATGTAAGTATTAAAGTCGTAAAAAACCGTCTAGTACGAGTTGCTGTTGAAAATAGCGAAACCTACAAAAATGTAGATACATCTATGCTTGAAGGTCAGCTAGTTTATGCATTCAGTAGCGAAGACGAAGTAGCACCAGCTCAGGTCTTAGATGTTTTTGCAAAAACAAATCCAGCACTTGAATTGGTAGGCGGTTTCAGCGGTGAAGGCGAGACTCTTGATACTGATCAGATAAAAGCCTTAGCTGGCTTGCCAAGCAAAGAGCAGCTTATCGCTCAGGTTACTGCACAATTACTCTCGCCAGTCAACGATATTACAAATGGACTTTCTGGCAATTTACACGCACTACTTGATGGTATTGAAGCTAAAGCAACCAATTAATTTATTAATTTAAGAATAAAGGAGCTACAAAATGGCTGATATTAAAAAGCTAGCTGAAGAGCTTACAAAACTAACCGTTCTTGAAGTTAACGAACTAAAGAACGTACTAAAAGACGAATACGGAATTGAGCCTGCTGCAGCCGCTGTTGCAGTTGCAGGTCCTGCTGCTGGCGGTGCTGCTGAAGCAGAAGAAGAGAAAAAAGAATTTACAGTGCAGCTTAAAGACGCTGGTGGTCAAAAAGTTGCAGTAATTAAAGCTGTTAAAGAAATCACTGGTCTTGGCTTAGGTGAAGCTAAAGCACTTGTAGATGACGCTCCAAGCGCAATCAAGGAAAAAGTATCTAAAGACGAAGCTGAAGAAGCTAAGAAGAAGCTTGAAGAAGCTGGCGCTAGCGTAGAATTGGTATAATAAGCTTACCAATTTTAGTAATTTTAATACAGACCGTTTGTTGATGAGCAAATCACTGCCTTTTGGCGGTGATTTTGCTTATAATACTATTATTAAAAATACAAATACAATATTTACAACAAAATTGCAGTAACAGATTTAAAGCTGTGGAAATGACTATTGTAATTTACATAAACTTGACAATATGCAATAACTAGCGTATATATAGATATTAGTTAATGTAACAACACAAACAGATGAGGAATTGCGAGGATATGTCTGAATTACCAGAAAAGCAAGTAAAAAGGCTCAAGTCATTGATCCAAGATGCTGAAACAAATTTAGCCGCCGCTAAAGAACTTTTAATTAGCGTTCTAGGGGAAGATGGTAACGTAGTAACACCCCGAAGTAGTCAAGAAAATGTAAAAGGCAAAATTATTGAAGGCGTATTTGATGGTCAAGTTATGATAGGTCCTGATGGTAAGAACTATCCAGTACCAGCAAACTATGCCAGCAAATCAAAATTAGTTGAAGGCGACATGCTTAAACTAACTATCACAGATGATGGTGGATTTATATATAAACAAATAGGTCCTACCGAACGACGTCAAATTATCGGTACGCTTGTACAGCACGATGGAGCTTATTATGTTGAAGCCAATGGTCACGAGTACCGCATTTTACTTGCTAGCGTAACATACTTCCGTATTGCTGTGGGCGATCAAGTTACTATAATTGTACCCGAAGATAACCCTGAAGCCACTTGGGCGGCAGTTGAAGCGGCTCTATAACAAAAATGAGCCAGGCATTATATCGTAAATACCGCAGTAAAAGTTTATCAGAAATAGTTGGCCAGGATCATGTAACTAGTCTTCTTGATCGTGCTTTAGAATCAAACAAAGTAGCCCACGCTTATTTATTAACAGGTCCGCGAGGCACTGGTAAAACGTCAGTGGCGCGAATCTTAGCACATAAAATAACTGGATTACCATACGACATTGAAGATAATAATTTAGATATTATTGAAATAGATGCAGCAAGTAATAATGGTGTAGATAATGTTAGAGATTTGCGTGAAAAAGCTTTAGTAGCACCCGTTAAATCGCAGAAAAAGGTCTACATTATTGATGAAGTCCACATGCTTAGTAAATCTGCTTTTAATGCCTTACTAAAAATAATTGAGGAGCCACCAGAGCATGTTGTCTTTATTTTAGCTACAACTGATTTTGATAAAGTACCAGACACGATAGTAAGTCGTACTCAACGTTATAATTTTAGGTTAATTGATGAATCAACAGTGGCAGACCATCTTGCATTTATTGCCAAAGAAGAAAGTATTAAAATTGATACCGACGCTTTAAATTTAATTGCCGAGCGTGGCGGCGGTAGCTTGAGAGACAGTATTAGCTTACTTGATCAAATTCAACATAGCGAATCAAAAAACGGAGAAATTACGCGCAGCGATATTGAAGCATCTCTTGGATTAGCAACAAAAGATGAAATCAATGCAATTGGCGAAGCGATTTTAAGTGGTGATGCATTAAAAATCATCACAGCAGTAAGGCAACCAGAATTACGTGGTATCGGTGCAGTTTCTGTTGCAGATCAGCTATATAATTGGATCCAAAGAAATTTAGAATCTTATCCATACTTGGTAACCTATTTTGAAGATTTGATAAAAGTTCAGAAGTCGCATCGCCCTGATATTGCTATTTTAGTGGCAGTGCTAAAATTTGCAGTTAAAATGCCTGAGCCTCAAATTATTCAACACCCATCTACCCAGGAAAGCAATAAGCCCAATAGCCTATCTATGCCATCTAAAATTACCGAAGAGCCTATCGCTACAGCTAAACCCCCAGAGAAAACAACCAAGATACTAGACACTGAATCGAAGCAAGATGACGATAGTTCTGACATAGCGAGTCAAAAAGACGTCCAGCAAAAAGATCAAAATAAGAAAAATAATTTTAATTGGCAATCAGTTTTAGATTATTTAAATGATCATAAAAGTGAATTTAAAGGTATACATGCAATATTAGAAAAAAGTAAGCCGATTATTAAAGATAATAAAGTAAGTCTTTATGTATTAAATAAATTTAATAAAACAAAATTAGATAAACGGCGCGCAGTTTTAGGAAAGATTTTATCAGAAAGTGGCGTTGGTGATTTTGAAATCGAGATTATAGATCGACCAGCGCCACCTCAAAATGAACAAGCTGCAAAAGTTGCTGCTATAATGGGCGGAGGAGAAGAAGTTGATGTCTGATAATACCACTGCAAAAATCCCACCACAAAACATTGATGCCGAAAAGAGTTTACTGGGTGCAATTTTAATTGACGAAGATGTCCTTTCGGATGCAAGTGAAATTGTAAAGCCAAAAGATTTTTATGATAAAAATCACCAGGCAATCTTTAATGGAATGATATCCTTGTATGAAAAGCATAGCCCCGTAGACATGCTTACTTTGACTGATGAACTAAAAAGAAAAAACCAACTTGAAATCATAGGTGGATCAGCTTACCTTTCTGAACTAACAAATTACGTGCCAACAGCAGCCCATGCAGATGCCTATGCTAATATGGTCGCTCAAAAAGCAGTACGGCGTCGATTAATTAAGGCTAGTAGTGAAATTAGTGAGATGGGATACGATGAAGAAGCAGATGTACAAGAAATGTTATCAAAAGCAGAATCTGAACTTTTTAGCGTATCAGATCAATCTTTAAAACAAGACTTAGTAAGTATTGAAAGCATCCTGACAGATAGTTTTGATAGAATGGAAGAATTATATCAAAACAAAGGGGCTATTAGGGGTATTCGCACAGGCTACAAAGATCTAGATAATATGACAGCTGGATTGCAGTGCAGCGATTTAATCATACTAGCAGCTCGCCCAGCCATGGGTAAAACCACCTTGGTAACAAACCTAGCCTATAACGTTGCTACTATAGAAAAAAAGGCAGTTTTATTCTTTAGTTTAGAGATGAGTAAAGAGCAGCTAATAGATCGTATGTTAGCCGATGCTGCTGGTGTTGACAGCTGGAATATAAGAACAGGCAATCTAAGTGATGAAGACTTTGCTAAAATAACAGACGCGATGGGTGAACTAGCAGAAGCCCCAATTTATATAGATGATAAACCTGGTTTAAGCGTACTAGAAATGCGAACCAAAGCTCGCCGTATTGCCCACGAACAAGAGCTTGGTCTAATTGTAATTGACTATCTACAGCTTATGCAGGGTAGTAAACGTAATGAGAATAACAGAGTTCAAGAAGTTAGCGAAATATCGCGAGGACTTAAACTGGTCGCCCGCGAGCTAAATGTTCCGCTGATTGCACTTAGCCAGCTTTCACGTACGGTTGAAACACGTACGCCACCAATTCCACAACTTTCTGATTTAAGGGAATCTGGCTCCATAGAACAGGACGCTGACATTGTAAGTTTTATTTATCGCCCAGGCTATTATGAACCAGATAATCCAGATGTTGCAAATATCACCAAATTAATCATCGCTAAGCATCGTAATGGTCCAACTGGAGAGGTTCAACTCTACTTCCACCCAGAGCGCCTACGTTTTATGTCTCTAGATAAACGCCACGAATAACTGTATAATTATCACTATATGATAGAAAGATCATTAATTAAAAAATCAATATTGTACCGCCTACGCTTTTGGATAGGTTATGGATTGTTAGTCTTAGCTCTAAGTCTTCTATTAATTTTAGCTGTTACGCAAACATCGGGCGGAATAAGTTCTAGCGAGCAAACTAGCGCATTAAAAAGTGCCAGTATAACGGTTAAGAATATAAGCAGCTTTATGATCATTGATTTGCCTTATCACATGTTGCAAAAAATCTCCATTTCTTTATTTGGTCTAAATCCTATAAGTATAAAGCTACCTTCAGTAGTAATAGCATTTATCACTAGTATAGGCTTAGTTTTAGTTTTGCGACATTGGTTACAGCCACGTACAAGCGTTATTACTGGTGCTATAGCCATTACTTCAACACCTTTTATATTTTTGGCTCAGCAAGGTACACCTGCAATAATGCTGGCTTTTTGGCCTATTATCATAATGTTATTAGTTATTAGTAGTGTAGAAAAGGGTAAATTAAGAACTTTAATATTTCCAACCCTTACCTTATCTATAGCATTGAGTCTATATACCCCTTTAATGATTTATGTCATAATCGCATTAGTTTTAAGCAGTTTAGCACATCCTTATACTAGACTAGTCATACGCCGTAAAATCCCCAATCCAATTTTGATATCATCTATTGGCTTAACAATACTATCGTTAGTACCTTTAATTTATTCTATAATAAAATCTCCAATGCCAGCTAAGGGTTTGCTATTTTCACAAGCTGATAGTGGATTAGGCGTGATTGACAGGCTAATAAAATCCTTTACACAATTTGCTGATATATCTGGATACACGATAGTTAAAACTGGAAATCTAGCACCATACTTTACACTTGTAGTAGTGGCTCTCATGTGTATTGGTTTATTCTATCTGTACAAAAAACGCCACACAATTCAAAGCTATATTTTATTTAGTTGGTTGGCAATTTCCATTATAGTAGCAGCTTTCAATCCAAGCCATCCAGAAGTAGTATTTATTCCTTCTATGATCTTAGCTGGAATGGGTATAGCAATGATATTAAACGAATGGTATAGACTATTTCCCCAAAATCCATATGCAAGAGCATTTGCGCTCGGTCCAATAGCTGTATTAATCGGTGGAATCATGATAACAGATGCAACTCGATATTTTTATTTATATAATTATAACTCTGGGTTGATACAAGCAAATTCCGAAGATCTTCACCTAATGCATAGTACGTTAAGATCAAAATCTAATAATATTACACCATCATTTATAGCTGTATCAAATGATGAGCTACCTTTTTACAAACTATATATAGATACAAATAAAATTAACCTGCAAGTAACAACCGAAGGCAATATAGATAAAATATCCACATCAGACAAAACTAGAATTTTAGCTACAAAATCTAGCGCACTAGCAAAGAGTAAAACTATTCCTGAGTCTGTCATTGCATCGCGTTTAAATACTAAGCCTTCTGATAGGTTTTATATCTATAAAAATATTGCAAAATAATATATAATATCTAGAGATAATTTAGGAGGAGAATATGGCACTTAATCAAATGAAGATGATTAATGAACTGCGTAAGGCGCAAAAGGAACTTAAAAAACAGCAAATTATCGCAGCAGCTGGCGGCGAAGATGATGACCCAGCAGTTGAAATAACTATAAATGGCGAATTGAAAGTACAGAATATAAGCATAAATCCAGAATACGTAGACTTAGAGGATATTGAAGAACTTGAAGGTTGGCTAGAAGCTGCTTTCCGTGATGGCATGCAAAAAGCACAAGAAGTAGCAGCTGAAAAGATGAAGCCTCTTATGGGCGGCATGAACTTGCCAGGAATGTAAAGTGGCAAAACAGCTTTTACCACGCGCTTTAACAACTCTAATTGATGAGTTGGGAAACTTACCAGGAGTGGGGGTACGCACAGCCGAACGCTATGCGTACCATCTTTTGCGTACAAAAGCAGAGTCAAATAAGAGACTATCAAATTCAATAGCCAATCTTAAAGCTAATGTAAAATATTGCCCAGCTACATTTGCCTTAATAGACGCAGATGAGGAAATTTCACCACTCTATGCAGATCCAACCCGCAATAAAAAAGTAATTGCCGTGGTTGAAGAACCTCTTGATATAATTGCACTTGAACGCACTGGTCAATACAACGGAACTTATCACGTACTCGGTGGAGTAATATCACCCATAGACAATATAGGTCCAGAGCAACTACATATAAAAGAGTTAGTTATCAGAATTAAGCAAGATGAAGTTGAAGAAATAATCATCGCGACAAACGCTAGCGTAGAAGGTGAATCTACCGCTCTCTTTCTACAACGCTATATTAAGGAGAATGAAATAAACGTAAAAATGAGTCGCTTGGCACGCGGGCTACCAGTGGGTGTCGATTTAGAATATGCTGATCAAATTACCTTAAGTCATGCTTTAGAAGGTAGGCGATCTCTATAGAGGTAATATCAATGTATCTAGTTGCTCAAAAACTTATTAATCAAGCTTGTAAGATTATAGTAATTCAAGCCGAAAATCCAGACGGAGACAGTCTAGGCAGTGCTTTGGCCCTAGAAGAGATTTTGAGTGTTTTAGGTAAAGAAGTGAAACTTTACTGCCCCGTTGAAATACCTAAATATCTACGCTATATAGATGGCTGGGATAGAGTTGAAAGTGATTTTTCTACAGATGCAGACTTGGCTATAATCGTTGACACAACAGCAGAGCTACTATTAAGTAAGGTGCTTGAAACACCTGGAGCAAGACATTTTTTAGAATCTCGCGAAGTTTTAGTTATTGATCATCATACTAGCGCTGAACCAACGTTAAGTTTTAATCACACACTACTTTTAGATGAAGCAGCCGCGGCTAGCCAGGTTATTTACAATTTAGCCGAAAGTTCCCACTGGCATATAAACAAACAAGCAGCCAAAGCAATGCTAACGGCACTACTTTCAGATACACTTGGCTTAACTACTCAGAATGTTAATAGTAAGGTATATTCTACGGCTGCAAAATTATCAGATTTAGGCGCTAGTCCAGCAGAAATTGAGGAGAAGCGCCGTGATTTTATGAAAAAATCACCTAAAATACTAGAATATAAAGGTAAACTAATTGAGCGAATTGAATATTTTTTAGATGGAAGGTTGGCGATAGTACATGTGCCATGGGAAGAAATTCAAGAATACAGTGATGAATATAATCCTGGCGCATTGATAGGGGACGAATTGCGCTTAGTTGAGGGTGTGGATATCAATTGCGTTATAAAAACATATCCAGACGGGCGACTCACGGCACGTATAAGATCTAATCTACCCGTAGCCGATTCTGTTGCTGGATATTTTGGCGGAGGCGGCCATCCTTATGCTGCGGGATTTAGGATTTATGAAGACTATAACACAGTCCTACATGAACTAATAGAAGTTACCGAGAAAGCTCTTAGCTAGATTTAATTATTTACTATCCAAACTTAAATATAAATAGCAAAAAAAACCTTATTATTGTACAATTATTACTAATGGTAAAGCTATATAATACACTTACTCGTCAAAAAGACACACTTAAACCACTAGATGGTAAAACTGTAAAAATTTACACCTGCGGTTTGACTGTTTATAGCCAACCTCACATCGGCAATTGGGTAGGGTATGTATATTGGGATATCTTAATACGTCTATTGCGCTATGAAGGTTTAGATGTAGTTAGAACGCAAAATATTACTGACGTAGGGCATCTAACAAGCGATGACGACAGCGGCGAAGATAAAATGGAAAAAGGCGCTAAAACAGAAGGTAAAACTGCTTGGAATGTAGCTGAAAAATATATAGCAATAGCCACGCATGAAGCTTATGATGTTCTGCAATTAATAAAGCCCGATCATCTAGTTCGCGCCACTGATTATATTAAACAGCAGATTGATTTTGCGCGCCAATTAGAAGCTAAAGGATTTACTTATATAATAGAAGGCGATGGATTATACTTTGATACATCAAAGTTAAACGATTATGGTAAATTAGCCCGGCTAGATATAGATGGTCTAGAGGCTGGAGCGCGCGTAAGTGTAGAAGGCAAGCGCAACATAACAGATTTTGCAATCTGGAAATTTTCTCCCAAAGATTCTCAGCGCGACATGGAATGGGAGAGTCCCTGGGGAGTAGGTTTCCCTGGGTGGCATTTAGAATGTTCAGTAATTGCACGTGAGACACTAGGTGATCAAATAGATATTCACACTGGCGGAATAGATCACATTCCTGTTCACCATACAAATGAAATAGCGCAAACAGAGAGTGTTACAGGCAAACAATTTGCGCAAATTTGGTTGCATAATAATCATATAAAAGTTGATGGTCACAAAATGAGCAAAAGCCTAAAAAATATCATAACACTTGATAATATTTTGGATCATGGCTTTAGTCCCGCAGCATTTAAAGTAGCTGTTTTGAGTAAGCATTTTCAAACAGAGGGTAACTTTACTTGGGAGATAATGAAATCCGCTAACCAACGTTATAAAAATTGGCAACGAGCAGCAAGCTTGCGCCACCAGATTAATAAAACTATTGACAATATAGATCAAGAAAAGTCCGTTCCTTCATTTGCAGCATCTCAGGCTTTAATAGAAATATTGGACGATAATCTAAATACTCCGCAAGCTCTGGCTCATATAGATCACGTTTTTAGGCAAGTTATTGAAGCTCCTCTTTCAAGTATAAATCAGTCCGCCTTACAAAATTTTATAGAGACAATAAACGATATTTTAGGCGTAGATTTAATTAACTCAACACCAGACATAAGCGATGATATGAAACAGCTAATTCTAGAACGTCGTCAAGCTCGTGAAAAGAAGGATTGGGCAAAAAGTGACTTAATACGAGATAAATTACTCGCTCAAGGTATTTCTATACGTGACACGCCTAGGTTTAGTATTTGGGAAAGAGTTTAGTAAATAAAAACGCCGCTAGTTAAGCGACGCATTCTGCTTGGTATACAATCAAGCATTAGTTACGGCTATGATATCTCAGAATCCTATTTACATTACAACGCGTCTTGTTATCAGATTTATATAATAAATCGATACCATGACTACAATCAAACACACACTTAGATAAAACAATCTTGCGTCCGCTTGGATGTTCAAACACATTATCGATATCCACTTTATAGACATCATCAAAAATATGTCTTAACATCGCTAATAAAAAATCTGGCATATAAAACACACCGTAAACAGAAAGAAGTATTGCGCCACAAATAATATCAGATACAATTCCAGCACTACACTTGAAAAATAACCAGGCTTTAGACAAGTCAACTAATAGCAACTTAACAAATATGGAGGCAATTACAATTGTCATCAAATAAATTGATAACCATAAAATAAGGCTGCGCACAAGCTTAATCTGTAACTTAGCATCGTTACGGAGATTAAAAAGTTCAGCTGCAACATTCCCTTCATTAATACCAATTTCCCTGGTTGTAGTAATATAATAACCAGACAAACACACGAGATTCATCTCCTTTAAGATAGAACGAACTATACGGCGAACTACCGTATTACACATATAATAATATATTATATGTTAAATATCAATAAATTCTGCTTGTACTTTTAGTAACAAAATACCTAAGCTTGGCTCTTCTTAGCTTTCTTAATCAAATTAGTTACAGAACCTGTCTTCGTTTTTTTAATAGATTTCTTACGATTACCAAGATAATCTTCTAATAAAATCTTTGCCCAGCCAGCGATTGGAATAGAAATTAAGCCGCCAATTAAACCGAATATGTAAGTTCCCAAAGTCACAGAAAGTAATACCACGAGAGCCGAAAGCTGAATAGTTTTTGCCTGGATAACAGGGGATATAAAATTATTTTCAATTTGTTGGTAAACTACAAAATATATAACAAAAGTTACCGCCGCTGGCACACTACTGAGTAGCAACATAAGCGTAATTAATACGCCAGCAATCGTTGCACCAAACATAGGTATTAATGATAGTAGAAAAGCTATAGCTGCCACAGGTAAAGCCAAATTACCAGGAGCACCCTGAATAAAGATAGGTATAATAGCCACAAAAATACCCGCCGAAACACCGCCAATAGCCGCCACAGCAAGCTGTCCATTTACATATCCAGACATAACCCTGTACATTTTCTTAGCAAGCATTTGGTGATGTGCTTTTCTATCTTCATTTGTGTACATATTCCAATAACGTCTCAACCAAGACGGACCTTCTAGTAGCATTAAAAACGTCATTACAAGCACTAATAATACAGATATAACCACACCTAATACTGATCCAATTCCAGTAACTACGCCCACACCTACATTAGTAGCTAGCTGGCTAGCATTATTTTTTATATTATTTATAGCCTGATCAACCTGCTCCTGTAGGTGATATTGATTCACGAGATTATTTATGGAATTAATCTGATCTTTATTTTTATCTATTAGATCTGGGACACTTTCTGCAAAGTGAACCGATTGCTCCACAAGGGGAGGCAGTACCAAAAACAAAAATCCAGTTAGCAAGCCTACTATTATAATATAAGCCGCCGCCGTACCGCCTAAACGACTACGCCCAGGTATAAATTTCACCAAAAAATTAACTGGCACATTTAAAGCTAACGCCAGAAAGAATGATACAACTACTAAAATCAAAGCAGAACGAGCCATAAAAATAGCAAGCGCCGAAAGAGCAAATCCTATTACAACCAACCAAAAACGTACGAACGTAATCGTATCTATTTCAATTTTTACCTTCATTTTTTCTCCTTAACGGTTATTGTTACAATTTTACCATTAATTATAATATTCCACAATTAAAAAGCACCCCTTGCAAGCAAAGGGCGCTTTGGCACTTCGCTTACAAAAGGCGCATCTCTTATGGAGCCTTATGTCTTACAATGAATTTACCAGTTTAGCAAGTTCCTGGCATCGTTGGCTGTTGCAGACATCTTCATTGATAATCTGCGTTACACTATGGTGAAGCATACAGCTGCGGGCACTATCAGAGGACTCATTCAGAATATTGCTGAAATTACGCCAGCTATCAAGCTCTGAAATGAAGTCGCCATGCAACTTGTCTTCAGGATTCAATAACGAAGAGAAATTGATCAATTCATGCGACGAAGTGTCGAGAGATTTCACACCAATATCAACCTTGTGATTATTGATGTGACCTACAACAAACAGGCAGGTCTCGCTACCAAGTTGTTTACGAAAACCACCATTCATAACGGGATCATCTTCAACGAGACGACGGAAGAAGCGCATCGCCTTAAAAATAGCAGCCGGACAATTTTGTTCCATGGCAAAATCTGAATCACGTTCATCGTCATAGACGCATTGCAGTCGACTCAGATCATCTTGCGAAACAGCCTTGTCTACATAGACGTCAACAGCTAGCCCTTTGTCATACTCATGTGGTCTCATATTGTAAAGAGGCATGAAAAGCTCCTTCAAAATAGAAATGTACAATCTGGCATGATTACCAGACCCAGTTATCAACTTTAGCATAAATATGTAATTAAATCAACCCAAAGAAAAACACCGCCCTTTTAGGGAGCGGTGTTTAATTGCTCAACCTTACGGGCGGTGATGATTCACCAATGAGGATTGTCAAATTTAGTCATTCTTTCGAAGACTCTCTAGATTCTCTGATGCGTAGCTATATACTTTAGGAATATAAGTGTAGCAATATAAGCCAAACTGAGCAACAAGCAGCGCGGTCAGAGGAACTTTCAAAACTTTATCAACAGGGCTGGTAGACTTCAGTGAGTCGCTAGCTATCATAAGACCAACCAATAAAGATAAGGTGTCAGTCTCGAATTCCAGCCGTGCAATACGATCATCAGCATGTGAAGTGCTCATGACAAGTATCCTCCTTGAGTAGGAAACATAGAAATGTACAAGCGTGATGAATTTCACACTTTATCAATAATATTATCATGTATATACATATAAGTAAAGTAAGAAAAACACCGCCCCAGGGAGCGGTGTATAGCCAAATCTCAACCTTATGGGCGGTTATATTACCAATGAGGAGATATGGCTATTAGAGTGTTAGTCTTGCTCTACTTTTTGAGTAGATTAAGATTTTTGAGAAGAACGCGATTTTTCCACCCCGCGTTGTTTATAGGCTAGACCCACTGACCTGCCGAGAGAGATCAAGCCCGCAACAAATAGTATCGGTACCGAAATTTCACGAGCTCCTTCCAAGGTTGAATCGTACATGATGGCAACCGTAGCAAGAAAGATAAAGCCAGAAATACTAGTATAGTAGATCTCCATCCAGGCAAGAATATCCTTGTTAGATGGACCACTCATAGTGAATCTCCTTATATAAGAAATGTATAAGTATAGTGGAATTACCATACTCTAATCAATATTTAATCATACTTATATGAATACGTCAATAGTGTAAATTTAGTTACTACAAAAAGAAAAACACCGCCCTTTAGGGAGCGGCGTTTATAAAAGCAGCTCAACCATAGAGCGGTGGATTCACAGAACTTTGGTTGAGAAACTTAGAAAAATAAAGCTACTTACCAGATTCTACAATACTGTTTTCTACAGTAATTGAATCAGAGTTACTAGCATTATTAGAATCGTCACCTTTAGTAGGTGATTCGCTAAAATTACTGTCGGCAGATTCAACCTTACGGTTAGCTTTCCACTCCTCGAGGATATCGTTAATATAATAACGAGTATGAGTATCATAGCGGAAGCTAAATGTACCAGCAGTAGAAGTATCGATCTTTTCGCTGACCTCACCATTAGGTGAAACGATCTTAACAGTTTCACCACTAGGCATCATAAAAGTAGCAACGCCAGAATCATCTTCTTGCACAAAATATACATCAAAAAGAGAAACTAGCAATACCAATGGAGAATACAGAGCATTTTCCTTCATGATGCTTTTGCTTACATATAAGCGATACAAAGCTGCAATGAGGACGAAAATGACCACAAAGACAAGAAGACCCCCAATAGTCTTATTATCTACCGCGAGGACTCCTCCAGTCTTATAAATACACAAGGCAATGGCGACAATAGTCAGAAACACCGCGCAAAGAGCAATAGCAATGAACAGAAAAACAAAGATGCTTGTAATCTTCCGTAAACGGAAATCATCTTCGTTTCCCTTGATCCAAAAGACATAGGGAGCAACTCGCTGTTCAATCCACTTAGGACAATGATCAACAGCAACGTAGTGATACGCACGTGATGACATACGATCTCAACCTTTCAAAATAGAACATGTGAATGAGCAGGAAAGATAATATTTATTACCTCACCCAATTTGTTATTCTAACAAAAATATTTTAGCATGTCAAATATCAAATAGTTTTTGTATTACTGGTAATAATTATTTAAGAAATCGTTTTTAAGATCATAAAAGGTATTATTTTTAATACTAGAGCGAATATTATCAACTAGCCTCACAATAAAGCGTTCGTTATGTATAGTAGCAAGAGTATTAGAAAGCAATTCACCAGTCTTAAAAAGGTGATGCAAGTAGGCTCGACTGTAATTTTTGCAAGTATAGCAATCGCATTCTTCATCAAATGGTCTAAAATCTCGCTTGAATTCTGCACGTTTAATATTTATTCGACCGTTTTTTGTATATAATGCTCCATTGCGTCCAACACGAGCAGGCGAAACGCAATCAAAAGTATCAGCACCGTTTTCAATACAGGAGAAAATGTCATCTGGTTCACTAATGCCCAACATATGACGAGGTTTATCTTCTGGCAGTTCTTCATTCATCCAGCGCACGATTTCACCAATTCGGGATTTTTCTAATGCTCCACCAAGTCCATAACCATCAAAATCCATCTTACCAAGAAACTGGGCTGATTGGCGGCGCAAATCCTCATAATTTGCACCTTGAACCACGCCAAATAAAGCTTGCGGCGGGCGGTGAGTACGCACAGAATTTAAGCGCTTATGCTCGAGTAAACTACGTTCCGCCCAGGGGTGAGTACGATATTTTAATGATTCCACCTGGTAATTATAATTATGGTAAAGTGTCGTTAGCTCATCAAAAGCAAAAGTAATATCCGCCCCTATACCATGCTGAATTTGCATAGAAATTTCGGGTGTAAAACGGTGAAAACTACCGTCTAAGTGTGATTTAAATGTTACACCATCATTATCAATTGTGGCAAGCTTATCCTTTTTATTTGTAACATTATTACCACCTTCACCATTCATATCTATAACTTTCTTAAACCCAGCGCCCAAGCTCATAACTTGAAAACCGCCGCTATCGCTAAAAGTAGGTTTATCCCAATTCATGAATTTATGAATACCGCCCGCTTCATCAATTACATCGTGCCCTGGTCGTAAATATAGATGATAAGCATTTACCAAGCAGGCTTGCGCACCAGTATCTTTTAGTTGCTCTGGCACCAGACTTTTGAGCGTTGCTTGCGTGCCAACTGGTATAAAAGCAGGCGTTTCAATTTGACCATGCGGAGTTGTTATTACACCCGTACGTCCCAATTTACCAGTAAGTTTATGTGTAATATCAAATTTTAGAGCTTGATTCATGAACATTATTTTACCACAGAGCTATGATAGAACATTAAATATGCTATTATAAATAATAATAACAATAAGGAGTAGAAGATGTCTCTAGAAGAGAAGCAACCGATTGTTTCGATTGAAGATTTCACTATGAAATTCGGTAGTAAAACCGTGATTGATAATCTATCTTTTGAAATTAACAAAGGCGAAACTTTTGGACTTTTAGGTAGCAATGGTAGCGGTAAAACAACCATTTTACGCGCATTACTAGGTATTTACCCAGCAACAAAAGGAAAATTATTAATAAATGGTAAGAAATTTACGCCAGAACTCGGCGGTAAAATTGGATACCTACCAGAAGAGCGCGGACTTTACAAAAAGGAAAATGTATTAGATGTTATGACCTATTTTGGTCAACTTAAAGGCGTAGAGCGACAAGCAGCCAAAGAATGGTCGCTAGAATATTTAAAGCGCGTTGATCTAGCAGACAAAGCAAAGATGAAAATAGATAAGCTTTCAGGCGGGCAACAGCAAAAGGTACAGCTTGGCGTAACTATTATGAATAACCCAGAAATTCTAATTTTAGATGAGCCGACCAAGGGATTTGACCCAATAAATCGCCGATTACTGATGGACATAATAGATGAGCAAAAAGCCAAAGGATCAACCGTGATATTAATCACTCACGATATGGCAGAAGTAGAACGTCTATGTGACAGGCTACTATTACTTAAAAATGGTAATAAACACGCCTATGGAACAGTGCCTGAAGTACTTAAAAAGTTTAATAAAAAGAATATGGATGATGTCTTTTTGGAAGTTTACGGCGCACATGCAAGAGAGGAGATTTTAGATAATGGCCAAGCATCATAATTTAGGCACTGTAATTTGGTTTGAGTTTACTCGCACGATAAAAAAGCCTTCCTTTTGGGCTGCAACTTTATCATTCCCAATCTTAGTGTGCATTCTTTTTGCAATTGTTTTTTACAGTAGCCAGCAAACCCAAAATAATACAGATAAGCTATCTAAAGAAAAATTTAGTATAGTTTATAAGGATGATTCAGGAGTAGTCGTTCCAAAGATTGCTGAAGGTATGCAAGCAAAACGTGTTGACGATAAAGCCAAAGCAATTGAAGATGTTCGCAATCAAAAAGTTGACGCTTTTTTCTACTATCCAAAGAATGCATCAAAAAATACAACCGAAGTTTATGGTAAGGATTCTGGACTTTTTGAAAATGGCAAATATGATGCCATAGCAAAACAGCTACTAATTTTAAGTGCAAATTCCAAAATTAATAGTAATGAATTAGTAGAAATAACAAAGGGAAATATAAAAACAAATCTGGTAACTTACCTAAAAAACGGTGAGAAATCAGCAGGCTGGATGGCAGCGATACCTCCATTGCTATTTCTAGCTCTGTTTTATATGGCTATAGTAATGCTTGGTAGTAATCTACTAAACAGCACAGTTGAAGAAAAAGAGAATCGTGTAACAGAGATGATTCTAACCACGCTAAATCCAACTGATTTGATCGTAGGAAAGCTACTCGCAACTTTCCTTGCAGGAATAGTGCAGACTTTAGTCATTTTAACGCCAATTGTAATTGCATATCTGCTATTAGGTAGTAATAGCTCTGCTATTAACTTGCCAGATTTAGGTGCAATTAACCAACTGGTTATAGACCCTATACGAATGCTAGTTGGCGGACTAATCCTCGTGGGCGGAACGCTATTATTTACTGGTTCACTAATGGCGCTAGGCGCAATCATGCCTACAGCTAAAGAGGCTAGTCAATGGTTTAGTATAGTTATTTTAGCGATGTTTATACCATTTTACATAATATCGCTGATTTTAAGCGATCCAAACCAACTGATAGTACAAATTTTTACATTCTTCCCATTCACATCACCAGTTACAGCCATGTTGCGCAATGCTTTTGCTTCACTTGATAGTACTAGCTCTGCAATAGTTATCACAGTTCTAATTGTTCTAGGTATCTTAATAATACGCTTAGCTGTTCATTTATTCCGTTACGGTGCAATGCAGTATGACTCGAAGCTTTCATTAAAAGGTATCTTAAAAAGATAATTAAAACTTTTCCTAAAAATACCGCTCTTAGTAAAATAGAGCGGTATTTTAGTTTCAGATTAAATTCAGTTTTAAATGATAAAATATAAATTGAATATATGCGTATTTTAATTATTGAAGATGAGAAAAAGCTTGCACGCGCCATTAGCCGAACGCTAAAAAACGAAGGTTACGCTATAGATATCGAATATAATAGCAGTGAAGGCTATGCAATGGCTAGTACCCAACCGTACGACGCTTTAATTATTGACAGAATGATGCCTGGTGATTTTAGTGATGGGCTAGATATGCTTAAAAAACTACGTAAAGATGGCATTTTTACGCCAGCTATAGTTTTAACAGCGCTAGGTGAAACAAGTCAAAAAATTACTGGACTAGATGCAGGCGCAGATGATTATTTAGCGAAACCCTTTACTATAGACGAGCTCTTAGCAAGATTACGAGCAATATTAAGAAGACCAAAAAAAGCCCAACCAACCATCCTAAAAGTCGGTAAACTACACATAGACACTACTAACCGAACAGTAGAGTTTGATAATAAAAAGATAGATCTGACAGCAAAAGAGTACGCTCTACTACAATATTTAATGAAGTCCAGCGGCCAAACATTAAGTAAAGAGCAAATTATGGAACACGTATGGAACTTCGATGCTGATATTTTACCAAACACAGTTGAAGCTTATATAAAAGCATTACGCAAAAAAATTGACGAAAAATATAAAGTAAAATATATAAAAACCGTACGTGGAATTGGCTACAGATTGGAGGAATAATGTACAATATTCAGAAAATGTTTACAAGCGCAACTTTAAAACTAACAGCTTGGTATTTAATGATCGTTATGATTATAAGCCTTGGGTTTAGTGGCTTACTTTATATAACATCGCTTGGGGAGGTATCAGAGCGGTTTAAAAACACCGAAACTCGCTTAAACGAAACATATCCCCAGTTTAGTAGCCTTGATTTTGATAAATTTAGAGAGTTACAAGTTAAAGAAGCTAGCGAGAAACTTACTACTTTACTAATTTATATTAACTTAATTATTTTAGGAATTGGTGGTGCTGCTAGTTATTTATGGGCGAGACAAACATTGCGCCCGATTGAAGAAGCACACGAACTACAAAGCCGATTTACAAGCGACGCTAGCCATGAATTACGCACACCTCTCGCGGTAATGAAGACAGAAATAGAATGTATTTTACGTGATAAAACTGCCTCAAAAGCAGATTATAAAGAAACACTTACAAGCCAACTAGAAGAAGTTAATAGACTAACCACATTATCAAATCTGTTACTAAAAATTGCTAGATTAGAAACAGAAGAGCTTACCTGGGGCTCTGTCGATATAGTAAACACTACCAAGCGAGCTGTTCAATCATTTTCCATCGATCAACAAAAGATCATTAAAGTTAATCAATCAGCTAAAAAAATCATATTAACGCGCGCCAATTCAGAAAGTATCACAGAGCTAATTATAATTTTAATAGATAACGCCTTAAAATATAAGAGTCTCAATACAAATGTAGAAGTTACTCTAAAACGCGCGAAAGGACATATTTATTGCATCGTTTCAAACTATGGCAAAGGAATAAAGAACGAGGATATAAGCCACATCTTTCAACGCTTTTACCAGGCAGATAAATCACGCAATAAAAGTATAAATAAAGGATATGGACTGGGTCTTTCCTTAGCTTATGAAATTGTGCAGCTTCATCATGGGGAAATATTTGTTAAGTCTGTTAAAAATGGTAAAACTAGCTTTATAATTAAATTTTCATAAAACAGTTGGATATTTTCAGCAAAATTTCAGTTTTAATTGGCATAATGACTATTAGCGATAAATAATATCGCATAACAAAAGGAGTGATTGTGAAAGAACAATTTACACCAGTTTATCTTAGCAAAAAAGGTATGAAGGATTTGAAAAAATCAATATCAAAACTAGAAAGATCAATTACTGCAGCACAAGCTGAACTCAGAGAATTAGAGTACGGCACATCGCACGAGGATAGGTTTGAAAGAATAGGTAAACTAAGTCAAATAGAAAGTTTAGAATCTGAGCTTGCCGAAAAACGCCACCAGCTAGCTAACGCAAAGATTCTACCAAGAAAGCGAGACGCCCTGAAGGTGGTGCTAGGATCAATGGTAGATTTAATCATGCTAATAGGCAGATAAATCACGCAATTTCTCATAAAACAGTTGGATATTTTCAGCAAAATTTCAGTTTTAATTGGCATAATGACTATTAGCGATAAATAATATCGCATAACAAAAGGAGTGATTATGAAAGAACAATTTACACCAATTTATCTTAGCAAAAAAGGTATGAAGGATTTGAGAAAATCAATATCAAAACTAGAAAGATCAATTACTGCAGCACAAACTGAACTTAGGGAGTTAGAGTACGGCACATCGCACGAGGATAGGTTTGAAAGAATAGGTAAACTAAGTCAAATAGAAAGTTTAGAATCTGAGCTTGCCGAAAAACGCCACCAGCTAGCTAACGCAAAGATTCTACCAAGAAAGCGAGACGCCCTGAAGGTGGTGCTAGGATCAGTAGTAGATTTAATTGATACTAATGGGCGGATAGTACAATACACGCTAGTAGAAAGTATTGAGGCAAACCCAAGCGATGGACGAATATCAGTTAATAGCCCTCTTGGTCAAAGTTTAATTGGTAGAAAAGTTCGCGAAATAATTGAATGGGGGACTGAAAGCCGAATTAACCAAATGAGGCTAGTAAGTATTCATTAATTAATTAAAATCAGGCATTAAACCGTACCGTAAGCACCATAATCCAACATGGTGCTTATGCTATAATTAGGGCATGTCTTATCACTCTAAAAGTATCAAACAGATACTAAAAAACCTACAAACAAGCAACCGCGGACTTTCTTCTGAAGAAGCCGAGAAACGCTTGAAAATTTACGGTTACAACCAAACAAAAGTGCAAAAACAGCCAATTTGGAAAATAATTATTGAACCTTTCGCAAATGTATTTATGCTAGTTTTAGCGGTGGCGGCAATCTTAAGTATTATTCACCACGAGCCACTTGATGCAAGCATTGTAGCAGCGATAATGGTTGCTAACGCATTAATATTTTACACTCAAACTTATTCCACTCAAAAAGTATTACGTACACTCGAAAAGAAAAGTAAGCGCATAGCAATAGCCATAAGAAATGGCAAAGAAGTAGAAATCGATACGACTGAAATAGTCCCAGGGGATATAGTCCTAATAAGCGAGGGCGATAAAGTACCCGCGGATGGTCGAATATTAAATAGTAATCAATTGCAAGTTAATGAATCACAGCTAACAGGCGAAAGTGATGCAGTACTAAAATCAACCGACGAAATTAACAAAGAAGCACAAATCTACGAACGTACTAACATGGTTTACCAAGGTTCTTTTGTAGTGAGTGGAAATGCAGTTTTTGCAGTTACAGCCACAGGTAACAAAACTGAATTTGGAGCAATAGCATCACTTGTAAAAAAGAATGAGCTGGTTAGCCCTATCCAAAAAAAGATAGATAATTTACTCAGTAAGATTATCACCGTAGTCTTAGCCGTATCTATAGTAGCTTTTGGACTAGCCCTTGTGCGCGGAATGGATATAATTGAAGCTACTAGGTTTGTCTTAGCAATAACAGTCTCAGCAATTCCAGAGAGTTTACCTGTGGCGATATCTGTAATTTTAGTATTGGGAATGCGGCGTATGGCAGCTAAAAAGGCTCTAGTGCAAACTATGCGATCAATAGAAACAATCGGTGCAGTAACCACAATAGCTACTGATAAAACTGGGACTTTAACATATAATCGTTTGCGAGTTGAAAAAACTTGGAGTATGGATTTAGATAAAAAATCCGTAGCCTTAATAGCCGCAAAAACCATATCACCAGGTAAACAAAATCTTAGTGACCCACTAGATCAAACCCTACATAACTATATAAAAAAGCAAAATATTAGTCTTAAAAATAAGCCCGCAAATAGTTTTGCATTTAGCCAAGATCTTGCAATGAGTGGTGCGCTTTGGCATAATGGCGGAACCTATAAACTTTACGTAAAAGGCGCGCCCGAGCACATCTTACAGCGTAGCCATTTAAATAAATCTGAAATTGAAGAAGCTACAAAAGTATTAGCAAGTTTTACTGAAAATGGATATAGGGTAATAGCTATTGCATCTTTAGATCTTAAAAATCCAATCAATAGTTTAGATGAAATTCCGGTAAATTCTAAACTTATTTTTGGCGGGCTATTAGCCATAGCCGATCAAATCAGACCTGAAGCTAAAAGCGCAATTAAATCAGCCCAAAGAGCAGGCGTATCTGTAAGAATGATAACTGGCGATCACCCTGAAACGGCATTTTTTATAGGCAAAAAATTAGATATGGTAGATGATAGGTCTCAAATTTTCAATGCTCGTAATATGGATAAAATGAGCGACGAAGAGTTGGTAGAAGTTATAAAAAATACTAGAATATTTGCCCGCGTAATACCTGAACAAAAATATAAAATTTTAACTATTTTAAAGAAAGATAACATTGCCGCAATGACTGGTGACGGCGTAAATGATGTACCAGCCCTAAGTAATGCTCATGTAGGGCTAGCCATGGGAAGCGGTTCGCACATAGCAAAGGACGCCGGGGATATTATCTTACTTGATGATAATTTTAAGACAATAGTTGATGCCATTAAAGAGGGTAGGACTATAATTAATAACGTACGTCGCATGCTATTTTACCTGCTCTCTACTAACGCTGGGGAAATGATTACAATGATAATCTCGCTGGCAGCGGGAGTTCCAGTTCCACTTGTACCTGTGCAAATTTTATGGGTTAATTTAGTAACAGATTCATGTATGGTGATTCCACTAGGCTTGGAACCTGCAGACAAAAATATACTATCAAAAAAACCTGATTCGCCAAATTCACCAATCTTATCTAACTCTATGATTATACGCATGTTAATGATATCTATTACAATGGCAATTCTAACCATATGCGGATTCATATATTTTAATCAAGCATACGGCACGGATTATGCCCGTACAATATCATTTCATATACTGGTTATAACTCAGTTAGCCGCAACATTCTCAGCACGAAGCGATTATGAGTCTGCACTAAGCCGCCTAAAGGTATGGAGTTTAAGCTTTTACATAGGTTTAAGTATTGCACTAGCTATGCATCTAGCTACATTATTTACGCCCTTAGGAAAAGTTTTACATATAGTACCCGTTAGTGCACTAGATTTAATAATTACAGGTATAATCGCTTTTGTTTCACCTATCATAATCAGTGAAATGCATAAGTTATATATTAGAAAAAAGATAAAATCTATATAGTTTCAGCAGTGGATTCGCGCTTAGCAATACGACGACCAGCATTATTAGCTAATTTCCATTGTAGAATTGCAGCCAATACAATTACGATAGATAATGGTAATAAATCAATAAATGATGGGCGAGTAAAGTCGAAGAAGTTGCGAGTAAATCCAAAACCAAATGCAACACTAGCCACGACTACAGCAGCGATTATATAAAGTGTACGAGCAATTTTTGCCCAAACATCATAAGTTACACGCAACATTCTCGACATCAAAAACACCAAATAAGTACCAAAGAATGTAGCAATTATAACTGTAGTTGTGGCAATACTTTTATGATCAGCATTACCAATCATATTCATATACCAATAGCTCAGTGTTACAGTTATGCCAGATATTAGAGATATAGGCAATACTGCAAGTAGAGTATCTTTCCAGAAATCTTGTGGATTTACGCGATATTTTGGTTTTGGAGGAAATAGCGTCCACATAATTGTAGGCATCGTTACTAAGAATATATTCATAAATGTTACATGCCTAGGCTCAAATGGATAAACTATACCAATCGCCATAGTTGCAAGAAGTAAAAATATACCGTAAATAATCTTATGAAAGAACAGAGTTGCGATGATTTCAATAGCCTGCATAATACGATTACCTAACCGCATACCGACAGGTAGAGCATTAAATGAATTATTAAGCAAAACAATATCAGCCACACGCCTAGATGCCGCAGCACCAGAATACATTGCAACACCTAGATCAGCTTGCTTTAATGCCAAAGCATCATTTACTCCATCGCCAACCATGCCTACAAACTTATGTTGATTTTGGAAAGTTTTAATTAAGCGTTCTTTTTGTTCTGGCAAGACACGCGCAAAAATAGTAGTACGATAAACTGTTTTATACCACTGATCATCATTCATCTCAGCAAGCTGAGCGCCCGTTATAATCCTATCAGCATCCACAATACCAGCTTTATTTGCTATGTAAGAAACAGTATTAGGGTTATCACCACTAATCACACGAATACTAACGCCACGTTTTTGCAAAAAGTCAACCGTATCTACAACTCCTTCACGCAAATCATTACGTAATATCACTAATCCTAAGGCTCTTACACCTTTAGGGTTTTTAACGAGTTCCTTTAGCTCAGTATCCTTATCACTAGATGTAGCAGCAAGAAGAACGCGCTTGCCTTGTTTTGCTAAATCTTTAATATCATCATTTTGCTTTTTTGTTAGTTTCACCATCTTGCCGACAAATTCTGGGGCGCCCATAAAAATAACCTGAGGCGGATATGATCCGAATTTTGCCCGAACACCGCTCATTTTACGCTCGCTACTAAAGGCCATAATTTCCTGCACCTCATAATCTTCAGGGGCTTTAAAAGCGGCAATAATTGCATCTCCCGTTGCATTTCCGCCACTAGTTTCCTGTGCAGATATACCTATCATCTCGCGGAAATAAGCGCTATCATCTTTATCGCTAAATGCAATAAAACTATCAAAAACAACCTCTGGCTCGGTAAGTGTGCCAGTTTTATCTGTACAAAGTACATTTAAAAGAGCCATAGCTTCAATTGCCGTAAGTTTTTGAGGAAGTACCTGTGCCGCTGCTAGTTTTAAAGAACCGTAAGCCAAAAGCAAAGTACTAGCTAAAAGTAATCCTTCTGGTATGATAGTGACCGAGCCAGCGGTTACAGTTTTAAAAATTCGTACTAAGCTTTCACCCATGGCTGTATAAACTACAATAACCAAAATAGATAAAAATATAGCGCCGTACGTTAAAGTACTAATGGCAAAATTAATGCGTTTCTGTAGGGGAGTTGCTTCTGGTATATACTCCTTTAGACGGCTAGACATCTGTCCAGCCTTTGTATCATCACCGACAGACTCCACTCGAGCACGAGCACTTCCAGCTACTACTACGCTTGAAGCAAAAACTTTATCGCCACCAGATTTTTCAACAGCAGCAGATTCACCAGTTAGCATACTTTCATCAACCTCTAAGCCCTTACTAGAAATCAACACGACATCAGCTGGAACTTCATCACCGTTTGAAAGTAAAATTTCTTCACTAGATTTTAATTCTGTATAGAGAATATCCTCTGTTCGGCCACTTGGTAAAATACGATGAGCTCGTGGAGCGCTCATTAATTCAAGTTTACGTAAAGCCAAACGAGCTCGAACTTCCTGAATTACACCTATCGCAAAATTAACCGTAATTACAAATGAAACAAAATATGCATCACGCGTTTCACCTAGCAATAAAAGACCTATTACTAAACTATATACCGCTATTATAATTGGTGTAAAAAAATTACGCGTAACTATGCCAAAAAACTCTTTAGATGTCATAGATACATTATACTATAAGCTCCATTAACAAAATAAAAGCCCGCAATTAAATGCGGGCAGTGCGTTCTTACTTACTTTATTAAGTAAGTTATACAGATACGCTGCTTAAGAGATTTTCGAAATCATATGTCCATTGTTTCACTTTCTGCAACGGCTCTCTTGTATCATCTATGGTTTTAATTAGATTCTTGAGCTTTAGCTTAGTCTTATATTCCTTTCCGCTGTAGAAATATTCCAATTCGTCTTCCGCATAACTAACGAGCCAAGCAGCTTGCCGCATATCTTCTCGCATAGCGTCAACTTCTTGCCTCTGCATACTCCCTTTAGTGGTGCCAGTAAAGATGGTACTGAAATCATTTACGCTCTTACTAGCGCCTTTTTTGCCATCAGTCATACACTCCTTTGCCTTATTACGATCTTCCCTCGAAATATGCAATTTATTATTTTTACTATTCTCGAGGATACTCAGGACTTTCTCGATATTTTTAATGGAACTGCGTAGATTACTCCGAACCCTACGCAATGCATAAATAGCATTGTTAACATTGTGAGGTTCGAATCCAACCTGGACGTCACGACGGCTTCGTCTCGCCATATCGATAATCTCCTTAAATAGTAGGTACATACAAGCGGAATCACCTGCACAGTCAAATAATATATCATAGAAATGATATAAAGTCAATGATAATAAATAAAGGGAAAACCGAATCTCTTAGAAAATTCTATGAACGCGATAAGTATTCAATTTTGAAACAGAATAGTACCTTTGACGACCTAAAAGACCTTGCTCAATTTTGGGAGGATATAGTCGACCAAAACTCTAAACGTTTTAGCGAAAATATACTAAGAAAACTCTTTACACTCAACTATGCACCAAATAGCATGTGGAACTATTTTATATCTGTTTACTATATGGCAAATCGTAACAAAAACGGAGACTTAAACGCTAAGGAATTCGAAATATTTCTTGATCGCACGATTGCATTTATTTGGGGGTATGCAATAATCCACCCAGGTGTAAACGCATTGAGAACTCCGCTATTTGCTGAAATGTTAAACATTGTTAATCTAAACGAAGTTACTTTCTCAGAATTTAAGTTCAATAAAGAAAAAACTCGTAGTGCAATAGTTATTTATGACTTCAAAAATGGAAGACCAATCACAAAGTCTATGCTTGCTCTCCGCATGATGCTTAATGACGAACAAGACCTGCCAAAACCTTTCCAACAGTTTGATATTGAGCATATCTACCCCAAGAAACGACAAGAAAATGAAAAGGGCTTATCTGATAATAAACAAATCGAGTCTCTTGGCAATAAAGCTCTCTTAGAAAAACGAATTAATATTCGTGCTTCCGATTATAGATTTGTAGACAAGACTAAGTATTACAACGGCTTCATTAATAATAAAGGTCAACACAAAGATGGAACAATTAATCTCGAACTCAAGAATATAAGTAGTAGCTATAAAGAATTCGGCGAAGAAGAGATTATCAAACGTAACAGTAAGATTATTGATGAGTTCATGAGCCTGCTTAATAAAAATGGCTTGATTGCTTAACGAATTAACAATCAAAACAAAATATCATATACGAAACATGAAAATATGTATTTATACGATAGTATATTGATCAGAGGATATTTAACCGATTAAGTATTAAAATCAGATTTGTCGATACCAGAATTTGACGAAATATTCGCAAGAAAACTGGGTCTATGTGGTATATCTCTCACTATATCTCGTGCTAATGATGAAAGCTCCTCAATAGAGTAATCGCATCCTCGAGTTTCTGCCTACTATCCTCATGTGTCAAACGCTTTCTGGCATCCTCGATCGAAAGCCACAAATTTTCTATGCCCTCATCATTTTCATGCTCTTCTCGGTTGGGCTCTGGAGTTTCGTTTTCGTCCACCAACTCCAGTAGATAATAATAAACCATCTTTCGATATCGCTTGCCGTCGTCCTCCTCGTCAAATTCATAGGATACCTCACCAAGCGGAGCTCTAACCTTAACATGGTAGCCAGTCTCTTCTAAAACCTCGCGAACTACTGCGTCTTCTGGACTTTCACCGGGCTCAATGGTCCCCTTTGGAAATACGATTTCACCGTATTTAGTTACATTTAGTGTGAGAATCTTACCTTTTGAGCAGCAAACTATTCCACCAGCTGATTTTTTATGGATGATATTTTCCTCTAGCATAATTGCTATTATAATATAACTACAATATAACCTCTATATCACGACAAAACACTGTCAAAACTTCAGTGGGTTGGAGCGCAGACTACAATTCGGATTTAATTTCTAAAATGGCTCACTTTTACGAGTTTGCTCGAACCTGTTTCCAATCTACGACACGGCATTGAAAAAGAGATCAGGGCAAAGCCCTGTTTAGCGGGTCGCCCATCTCCCGGGCTATGGCCAGCGGTGGCGGAAGCCATTGTGGTGGAGGTAGTGGCGGCAATAACTGCGGAGGCCGTTGCCGCCGGTGGTAGTTGCGGTTCTGGATGTGGAGACAATAGCTGCGGTAGTAGCTGTGGCAAGTAACCTACATCTCCTCTGATAGTGCGATTACAAAAACGTAGTGAGCACACTACGTCTCGTCCCCGTCGTTACACATATCGCGATGGGGACTTTTCAATTTATAGAGTAAAATCCTTATAACTAGCCAATGTTGCTTGTACAATATTTTGGTCAGTCTGGCGCAAGTATTGTTTCACGAAATAATACCCAAGCCGGTATCCAGCCCAGCGCGGTAAAATATCATCGCCGGTGAAAAATATTTTATTATAATCATAAACCTTGCCTTCAAGTTTATCTTTTAGCACGGCAATTATCTTATCAATTTCAGCTTGAGGAGTTTTCTGCATCTCTTTCAAGAAAAACTGCTTATCTTGTCGCCCAGTTTTAACCATCGCTTCCTCTTCTAGTACAACGGCCAAACCTTCCAAAATCATCCCATCAAACATAGTTTCGGCATATTCAGGCAGTTTTTCCCATCGAAACGAATGCGACATCTCGTGACAAATGGTTTCAAATACAAAATCCTCACTAATTTTACGCTGCTGCTTATCGATTGACAGCACAATAAGGCGCGAGTGTAGAGTCTTGCCAGCAATACCATCCTCCGCAATGGTAGGTAATATAAATGATGGCGTGGTGATAATTATGTCAACTTCATAGTCAAACTGCTGGAATATGGCGAAAATAAAGGCTTCAGCCTTTTTAGCAGCATTTTTAAATATAGAAAGTTCTCTCGCCGTAAAGTTTTGATTGGCATTTGCTATATGAAGATGGATTTTGCTCATATGCCTATTATATTATAAAAACATCATCTTTTTGTTTATGCCACAATTTAAGAATTGTTTTAGACCAACTACTGTCTCGCAAGTCACAAAATTCTAGACATGAGCCGAGACAACCACCTTACTAATTGATGATAATAAAAAACCAAATAACAAAATGGACCGCCCAGTCACCTCAGACTGGATGATAATTCCTTTTTAGTCAAGCTTTACAACAGAGTTGTTCATCTACTGGAATCAAAGACCACGAAACCGAAATCTTATACCTCACTCTGCTATACAGCTTGGCTACAGTCTACGAAAAATCTCGAACCTATTTCCAGCGCAATGCTAGCTGAGTCGTGTAGGCTCAGTCCCAACGACTGCCCGGGCAAGCCCGTGCTCGCCCCCCACCAGAAACACCCTTTGCGACTAAAAAGAAATTCGGCGGGGGGAAATCTCAAAAAATAAGGCAAAGGGTTTTTTCTGGTGGTTCGGCTGCCATTTCATGGCATGGGTGTTGATATTTTGAGAGTTCAGGAAAGTTGCCTAACAGTAAAGAATAATCTATAATATGTTAGCATGATTGACCTCAATCGCGTCAACTACGCTACCGGTAGCAAAGAAATACTTCACGATGTGTCGTTCTCTATTAACACTGGTGATAAGGTCGGCCTCGTCGGTTCAAACGGCGCAGGCAAGACAACCCTCTTAAGACTTATTAATGGTGACCTAACTCCAACCTCTGGAGAAATCATTAAAACCAACGAAGAAATCGGGATATTGCCACAGGACATGCGTGATTGGCTAGATTATAGTGTGTATGAATTTATCGAGGAAGTGACCGGTGTCAAGGATGCGCGCGAGCAGTTTGATGAGCAATGTGCGAATCTTGAGCATGACTCGAGTGAACGAACTCTCCTGCTATATGCTGATGCGCTTGAGAAATATGACAAGTTTGAGGTGGCGTCATTTGATGCGAATCTAGAAAAAGCACTTAAACGCGCCGATATATCATCTATAGATACAGGTAAAGAAATTGGTAATTTTTCTGGTGGTCAGCGAACACGCATTGCACTTGCAGCGGTGTTTGCTTCACGCTACGATGTTGTCTTATTGGATGAGCCGACTAACAACCTCGATGACAGAGGTGTCGTTGTATTGGAAAAATTTATTGAGGGCTCAAATGCAGCTTTCTTGATGGTCTCGCATGACCGTCGTTTCCTAAGAAATGCAACAAGCCGTATTATTGAGCTTATGGGCGGTGATCAAGGTATGCGGCAATATGGACTCGGTTATGATGAATATGTTGAAGCCCGTGAAAAGGCAAGGCAAGCAACGTTTAATCGCTACGAACAGTATGAAAAAGAAAAGAAGCGACTTGATCGTGCTGCGAGGGCAGCACGGATTAAGGCAAATTCCGCTGGATCAAACCGCTCAAATTCTGACAACGATAATCTCACGGCTCATTTTCGTAAAGAAAAAGCCGCAAGTGGACTGGCAAGCGCAGCCAGCGGCATGAGTAGTCGGCTCGGACAACTCGAGGAACCGGAGCGACCGGAAGAAGATGTGTCGCTAAAATTTCTTTTCAAGGAAGAAGCGGGCAAGAAACTAAATCTGCTTTCCGTATCTAATCTGGAAATTGACTATGGCAATGGACACACGATCGGTCCCGTGTCATTCTCGATTCGCACTGGCGATAAGATTTTATTGAAGGGTAAGAATGGCTCAGGAAAGACCTCTGTGATACGCGGTATCATGGGTGACACTCCTGTTTCATCTGGCGATGTTCATGCCAGCAAGCAAGCAAATGTTATCTACGTCGATCAAAATCAAACATTGCCGTTACCTGACGACTCTGCGCTCAATAACCTTCGTCACCTTGCGCCATCACTTGAATTGCATGATGCAATTAATTTACTTATTCGGTTCAATCTCAAGAAAGATATTATTCAAGTAACACCAGGCAGCGAGTTGAGCGGAGGTGAACGCGCCAAGGTGCTCTTGGCAGGAATAGCCGCCAATAATGTTGGTTTATTGATTCTTGATGAGCCGACCAATAATCTTGATATACCGACAATCGAAGCGCTAGAGCACGCATTAAAAAACTATAATGGAGGCGTCCTGATTGTGTCCCACGACCGAGATTTTGTGCAGAATATCGGTATAACAAATACCATAAGTATACCTACTAGGTAGAATATATTTGAGAAGTGTGTTTTCTCGTACTATAATACTACTAGATTTGGGAGGCTTTCCCTTATCGTACCTGCTATCCCGCCCAAGGAGGTGATTACCATGGGAGGAATCAACTGCGGAGGAGGTGGCGGTGGCAACGTCAGCCTCGAGTTCTCCACTGAGTACATTGAGCAGCTGGCAAGCTACTGTAAGTCGCTGTTCGATGGGTCTGCCAAGTTCTTCGAGGCGAACGTTGCCATCGAAGATGCGGTCATGACTGGCGGTGACCTTGTTACTGCCATGCAGCTGCTGAGCAGCAGCGAGGACGCTCTGACGAGCGCCCGAGCAACACTCGGCACGGTCGCGGCGCTCTGGTCGTCTGTTCGTACGCCTGAGGTCGATTTCGGTGAACAGCAGAAGCTGATCTCCGATGCGGTCAACAAGGTTGCGGTGGCGCGCCTGGAGCTCCAGACGCTCGCTGTCAGCGGCTCGTTGCAGCAGTCGCTGTGGCAGGATCCGGCTCTGACGAGCAACTTCGTCGCAGCGCTGGAGAGCCTGAGTCGGACGACCAGCTGGCAGAGTGAGTTCGCACAGGTGTTCGCACCTGCGAACCTCGTGGTCGCATAGCAATCACAAAACTTGTGCTGGGCGGAGGAAATTTCGCCCAGCACAAGCATAAAACACATGGATATTTATGTTTGAAATTATAGATACGCCGTTTTCACCGATAAAAACGGTACGGTTAGATGACAGAGGCGATTTTCGCCCCTGTTCAACAGGTCTGGACATTGATAACTTAAAAGTGCGCACGATGATGGAGAGAATAGAGGCTGATCATGCAAATGATCAAGAAATTGTAGCCTCAGCCGCACATGCAGATAAAGAGATTGCTCTTGAAAATGCATGGCAAGAAGCGATTGAGAGAATTTCACTTGCCGCATGGTGGGCACTCGACAGGCCTTTTCTGGCGAAGTTCTCAGATGATACAGTCGAAAAGATTGTGCGCAATCACAAGATAGAAATACCCGAGAGTTTCTCTGTGCGTGTTGGGCTGGTTGAGTCAGTTAACCCAGATTACAAGATTGCCTGTAGTATTATATCGAATGAAAGTGATTATCCATTTGCTGTTCTTGGAGGTGGCTGCTCGAAAAATGCAATGCAAGCCGCAGAAAAAGCAATTTATGAGTCGATGCAGTCGTGGACTGCGACAAACTGGATAGATTCTCATCAAAATACAGAGAGTAAAGTATATTGGGATACGAGAGAACTCATGAGTCGTATTGCAGATTTATCTAGCTTAACCGTAGATGAATCGCATGTTCCGACACCTCATAAAGCCGATTGCCTTAGCAATCTAGGCGCCCTTGTTACTTTTTATGACGGCGTTTATGTGGCTGAAATCATTGAATCGCATGGAATCTCCCACGTAACGTCCGAGTTGGCAAGAATTGCAATGAGAGACGATGAACATATCTCGGTATTCACACCGCATAATCTGTAATACCTTCAATTTACTTGCAACTTTCCTGAACTCTCAAAATATCAACACCCATGCCATGAAATGGCAGCCGAACCACCAGAAAAAACCCTTTGCCTTATTTTTTGAGATTTCCCCCCGCCGAATTTCTTTTTAGTCGCAAAGGGTGTTTCTGGTGGGGGGCGAGCACGGGCTTGCCCGGGCAGTCGTTGGGACTGAGCCTACACGACTCAGCTAGCATTGCGCTGGAAATAGGTTCGAGATTTTTCGTAGACTGTAGCCAAATTAGAGAAAAACTCCGAGAGGTCGCCCGCACGGGTGGCTTTTGGGTTGGAGACGCGCAGCGCCGACCTTGATATTGTCAAAGTATTTATCGAAAAGCAGTCCGCCAAAAGCCCAGGTCGCGCGGAGTTTAACAAAATTATTGACGGTATACGGCGAGGCGGACGGTATAATTTCATGGCTACCTGATCGATTGTCGCGCAACCCTGTTGATAGCGGCTTGCTGTTATATCTACTTGATGAGGGTATACTTGTCGATCTCAAGTTCCCGCACTTTTGGTTTGAGAACACGCCGCAAGGCAAGTATATGCTGTCACTGGAGTTTAGCCAGAGCAAGCACTTTGTCGATAATCTCTCGGAAAATGTCAAGCGTGGGCTGCAGACAAAGGTTCGGCGCGGCGAAATGCCAGGCATTGCGCCGATTGGCTATATCAATAACAAAAATACCAAGCGGATTGTGCTTGATAGGCGCGTTGCGCCTAAAATTACCGAGGCTTTTAAGCTGTACGCGCAGGGTGACAAGACAATGAGCGAAATATCGCAATATCTGTATGACAATGGAGTTAAGACGGACGGTCGCTACAATAAGCGCAAGGGCGCGATCAAGCGCGGCGGCAATAAGATAAAAGATGATCGTATAAAAAAGATCTTGAAAAATCCTTTTTACTACGGCTATTTTATGTATAACGACGAGCTGCACAAAGGCGAACATACAACGATTATCTCAAAATCTTTGTGCGACAAATGCCAGCACGTCATGGAACGGCGCGGACGAGCGCACCGAAAGTAGCCATAATCTGTCTGATGGTGAAGATTTACGGCGACTTGTCGCCGATTTGACCGCCAAACAAAAGTTACTTCTAGATGGTTACCTCGACCAAGTGATTGACCGACAGACATTCACTGAAAAGAAAGCCGAGTTGATGAGCCAGTAAGTAACTTTTGACGAGCAATTAGCTCGTTTGGAGCGTGGCGGTACGGCGTGGGTCGAACCCATGCGCCGTTGGGTTTTAACAGTAGGTTCAATCTGTAAAATCGTTGAAAATCGGGATTTTGACGCGCAAAAAGTGCTATTGCTGGACATATTCGGGTCGAACCTATTGTTAAAAGATAAAAACGTCGTCGCTTTCAGCGACGGTAAAATCAAATCACCCCCTGAAACCGCTTGGTCGGCGCTGCGCGCCGCCAACCCAAAAGCCGCCCGTGTGGGCGACCTCTCGAAGTCTTTCTCTAATTTGGCTGGGGTGGAGGGACTCGAACCCCCGCATGCCAGGACCAAAACCTGGTGCCTTACCAACTTGGCTACACCCCATTATGCGAGTGAATTAACATGTTCATTTATAAATATAAACAAACTCACATAAATCATTTTAGCAAAAACATTACTAAATTACTAGGTTTTATTTAAAATACTACAGATTACATCCTGGGAGACTCTCATCTTCCTTGTTTAAGCAGGCTGCGGCCCTTATGGTATTATCTGTATGCGAAAACACTCCAGTTATAACACCTCGTTTATCTTTACTGTCGTATTTTGATTCATAAGCAACACCTTGTATAGTACTGAAAAGTTTCGTACTAGAGCCACCGTTTAATCGCGTATAAACTTCTGTTTGTAAACCATCTACTGGAAAGACTTCAACAAACTTACCGTCCATGCGATCATATGTAAAGTAGCGATAATAATTTTCTTTATCCAGCTCTTGATCTGAAGTAATATTTAAACCTTCACAAATACCTCCAGATGCAGATAATCTACCATCAATCGATACTAAAGGTCTGACAGCCTCTCCACTATTCATATTACCACTACTGGTTTTATAATTAACAGGCACAGAAGCGGCTGCCATCATAACGCATTCACCGGGCGTATTCATAATGTCTACTATTTGATCAGCCGTAGGTAGTTCACCCTGATCAACCACTCTTGAAGGGTCAGTTGCTGGCGTAGACTCTGGAGATAAGATAGATGAAGGTGTACTTATTGGTTTTAATTCATTATTCGTACTAGCACATCCACTTACACTACTAAGGGTTAACGCAAGACCAGAAAGCATAGTTACTGCGCGCTTAAAATACTGTTCGCGAGATTCACTTTCAATAGAAAAATACTTAAATTCACCTGTATGACTCTTTTTAGTATTCATATAATATATTACTCCTTATTACTATAGTAAGTTTAATTAAGTTTGGCTAATCAAGCAAGAAAACACCCTAGGTCTACTAATATTGATTTTTAACTTTATAAATCCTATAATTAGCATAAAGGTTATAGAAAATAAAAAGGAGCAAGGGGTGAATTTGCAAAAATTTATAGAGCAAGCAAAAAAGGCTAATATTTTTTATGATGGAGAAGTAAAAGATATTGATTCTATAGTTGACATGCTAAGCCCATCACGCCCGCTACTTTACTGGACAATGGAGCTCTACGACAAGGAAGAAAATGAGATAAAAGGCGGGGGTGGTTTGGGTATTTTAGCAGCAGATACACGACGAACTGCCCAGCAATTAGGAATACCACTCGTCGTAGTTACACCATTTTATACACGCGAAACTCATCAGAGGTTAGATAATTTTTGGCAACAAGAAGAATCAATTTCAGTTAAACCAGGTCCAGAATATCGCCAGTATTGCAACACAAGTATTAGTACATTGATTCATAATGTAGTTCCGCTTGATGTTTACGATAGAACTCTTGGTTCAACTAGAATCATTGCCATAACAGAAAAAAACTTTGGCGAACTTTATCCAGGCAGCAATAGTAGCGACCACCGTCTTTACCAAGAGGTCGCGCTCGGCTTTGGCGGATATAAAGCCCTACGAATGGAGGGGATTGAAGCCCTTTATATGCAGCTAAATGAAGCTCCAACAGTTTTTGCTGCCATAGCTAGACTTGATGATTTATTACGCAGTGGACAATCTTTTGAAGACGCCTTAAAAGCTTTGCGTAGCCAGTTATTATATACAAACCACACCTTAGTCCCAGCAGTAGAAGGTGAATTCACACGAGCACAATTTGAGCATTTTACCTACCCAAATATTTTAAATAATGAATTAAAAGAATGGTTAAATAGCCTATTTAATAGCGAAAGTAAGATTAAACTTAGTCTTTTAGCTGTGGAATTAGCAGGAAAGAAAAGTGGCGTTAGTAAACTACATGCACGTGTTTCTGATTTTTATGATCACAGCGGTAATAAAGTAAAATTTGATGCTATTACAAATGGAATTTCACGTAAATGGATTTTGCCTGGAATAGAAAATTTCTACCACAAAAATGGAATCTTAAACGAAACAGATTTTCCTTCAAATGATTATAAATCACGCCTAAATACACTCGATATGAATACCGTGCGTCAATTAAAAAAGATAGGTCGGGCACATCTAAATCACGTCTTACGCCGCCGTAAAAACCAGTACAATTGCCCAACTACAATACCTCATGATGCCATAATTTTTGACTTTAAACGCAGATTTGCTAGCTACAAGAGGCCAGATCTACTTTTTACAGATACAAACCGCTTGTCTAATATCTTACAATCCCACAATGCCCACCTTATTTTGACTGGCAAACCACATCCCAATGACGAACCTATGAAGCATGAGCTTCAACGCATGCTCACGCTAACCCACAATGACCCAATTCTGCGCCAGCGTGTACATTATCTACAAGATTACGATGAAGAAATTGGTCAGGCTCTGGCATTTGGAGCTGACTGTGCATTAAACGTCCCAGTAGTGGGCGAGGAGGCTTGTGGAACATCCTGGATGAAAGATATCGCCAATCTCAAGCTACTTATCTCGACGCCAGACGGTGGAGTTGCAGATGTCCAGCCAATCGCTTGCTTAGAGGTTTCAGGCAAAAATGAAGCGGAATCGCTATACTACAACATGGAACAGGCCTCAGCAATTCTACGTTGTGATAGCGCTTATCGCCGTGAACTTATACGCTCACTTGGAGCTTATTTACCGATTATATCTGGCCCAAGAATGATGGCAAAATATCTGCAACTTTTTGCAAATAAATAGCCCAAGCTTAAAAACTTAATCAAACAGTAACCTTATCCTTATAGAGATAATTAAATCACTTCAGCTTAAAAACGCATGCAGTTCTAGCTGGAGTGTATATCTTTATAAGATTATCTTTTGCGATGTAATTACCATTGTCTTGAATTCTATTTAGACCACCAAAAGTATCATCATCACTAGATAGAATTAGGTTATAATCACCATCTTTAGTGGGTATGCCGTAGTCTTCATGTGATTTGCTGGGTGAGAAATTAAATATAAATAAATATTCACCACGCACAAAACTAATTACACCGTCATTTTGATTAATATAAGTATTTTGTACTGTATATTTGCTAGAATCTGAGATAATTTTTATCATAGCCTTATCAAAATTATATAGCCATTCATATTTTAAGAATCCGTTATCTACCAGATCCCAGCGGCGACGAGCATGTGCAAATGACCACTTATTGCCTTCGCGCGGAAAATCAATCCATTCTGGATGTCCAAATTCATTGCCCATAAAGTTTAGGTATCCACCACCATTAGTGCTAGCGGTAATTAGGCGAATCATCTTATGCAATGCAATAGCTCGTTCAATTTCTATATTATTATCGTTTTTTTGCATATGCCAGTACATAGCCTTATCCGCCAAGCGAAACATGATAGTTTTATCGCCAACCATAGCTTGATCATGACTTTCGGCATAGCTAATGACTTTTTCTTCAGGACGGCGGGCTGTTAATTCATAAAAGAGATGAACCAAATCCCAGTCTTCATCTTTTTTCTCTTTTAATATTTTAATCCATAGGTCTGGAACTCCCATGCTTAATCTATAATCAAAACCTATTCCGCCATTTTTGCTTGATAATGCCAGACCTGGTAAAGCACTAGTATCTTCAGCTATTGTTAAGATTGATTTACCAACAGAATGCGCAACATCGTTCGCCATTTGTAGATAAGCTAATGCATCAAGTTGTAATGTATTATTATAATAATCATTATAACTTGTAAATGACTTACCTAATCCATGATGGCTATAGATCATACTTGTTATGCCATCAAATCTGAATCCATCAAATCTGAATTCATCAAGCCAATACCGAACGTTACTAAGCAAAAAATGAACAACTTCTGGCTTACCATAATCAAATACCAACGAATCCCATTGGCTATGGCGACCTCGTTCTCCAGCACAAAAATACTGAGATTTATCGCCCGCAAAATTACCCAAACCTTCATTTTCATTACTCACAGAATGGGCGTGTACGATATCCATAATAACCCTAAGGCCGAGAGAATGTGCCGTGTCTATTAACTGTTTTAGGTCATCAGGAGTTCCAAAGCGTGAACTCGGTGCGAAAAAATTCGCCACATGATAACCAAAACTCCCATAATAAGGATGCTCCGCTATAGCCATTAGTTGAACAGTATTATAGCCAAGATCTTTTATTCTAGGTAACACATTTTTTGTAAATTCACTATAACTTGCAACTTTCTCGTCAGTAGATGCCATACCAATATGTGCTTCATAAATAAGTGGTGTTTCTGGTAACGGTGGAGTTTTATAGCGCCAAATATATTGATCCTTCGGTTGCCAAACTACAGCATCAAATCCTTTGGTTTCTTCATTTTGTAAAACATAATTAGCATAAGAAGGTAATCTGTAACCATCATTACGACCATGGTTCCAATAAATATGGAGTTTATATTTATCACCATGATTTAGTAATTTTAAAGGTAACTTTAATTGCCATTGACCATCCTTTTTCGGTTCAAACTCATAATCAGGCGAATCTTGCCAATTATTCTTTTCACAAACCAAATATATAGCAGTAGCATTTGGTGCCCATTCGCGCATGATCCACCCGTCTGGTTTTTTATGCAGCCCAAAATAATGCCAACCAAGAGCAAATTCACTAGGGCTTTTACCATCTAAAATATGGTTTCTAGCATGCAAAAGATAGTTTTGCTGAGCCAAAATATCATCTTTAAATGGATGTAACCATTTATCAAAATCTAGCACAGTTTTTTTATTATGCATTAGCGTAATTATACCAATTTTACAGTCTATAACAAAGTGATTATTACATAATTTATCCCATATTTTACTATGATATAATCAAATTCAGATGAAAAAACCAGTTATATATAAAGATATTAAATTCACCAAAATAATAGGCGGCGGGCGGGCACTAGGCGAGTTAGAAAATGGCAAAAAAGTATTAGCCTGGGGGGTTCTACCAAGTGAGATTGCCGATATAAAACAAATCAAAAATAAATCTGGTTTTATAGAAGGCGTCGCCATTAATATTAAAAAATCTTGCCCCGAAAGAGTCAATCCACAAGATGAAGATAGCTACCTAAGCACTAGCCCCTGGCAAATTTTAGATTGTGCATCTGAACAACACTATAAAGCAGCTTTAATAGAAGAAGCTTTTGAGATGCATAATATAGTTCTACCCAATCCCATAGAAGTTTTTACAGACAATAATGAGTACGGCTATCGTAATAAAATAGAATTTAGCTGGTGGTGGGATACTGATCTAAATCAGCTGGATTTAGCCTTTTTTAGACGATCAACCAAAGGTAAAATACCAGTAACCAAAACAAGCCTGGCGCCTACTGCAATCAACCAAAAAGCTATAAACGTACGCAATATTTTGAGAAACCGAGGAACTAGTGGCAGAGATTTAAAAACCCTCTTGATTAGATGTAGCCGCCATGGGCAAACGGCAGCCCAGCTCTATGTGAAGACTGAAGATTTTCCCAAGTTTAGTGAAGATGAGTTTAAAAAATCTGAACTTGATAGCCTGGAGATAATTTATTCAAACCCTAAAAGTCCCGCCAGTATAATCACCAAAAGATTACAAAAATGGGGAATAAAGGCATTACAAGATGAAATTTTAAATACTCGATTTAACTATGCGACTGAAGGATTTTTTCAAATAAATCTTCCAGTCTATGAACAAGCTTTGCTAGATATGAAGTCATGGATAAATCACGATATAAACGTAGTAGATTTATATTCTGGAGTTGGCTCTATAGGCTTGACAATCGGTGGAAATAATGTGACATTGGTAGAAATTAATGAAAATGCTGTCCGCGAAATGCAGAAAAATATAAAAATTCTAGGTAAAAATGCCAAAGCAATTCTAGCTCCAAGCGAAAAAGCCTTAGAATATATTTCTAAAGATTCACTAATTATAGTAGATCCACCGCGCGCAGGTCTACATAAGGATGTTATAGATAAATTAATATCCGAAAAACCAAAACGCATAATCTACTTAAGCTGCAACCCTGTTACGCAAGCACGTGATATAGCAAAACTATCTGAAAAATATGGAATCAAAGCACACCGCGGTTATAATTTCTTCCCAAAAACGCCACATATTGAGCACTTAGCCATTCTTGATTTATACTAAATAATATATGAATTACGAAATACGCTACAGCAAGCTCAACGAACGACAAAAACAAGCAGTTAACACGATAGAAGGACCTGTTATGGTTGTCGCTGGTCCCGGAACAGGTAAAACCGAGCTTTTAAGCATGCGAGCAGCAAACATTCTGCGCAGAACAGATATGCTGCCAGAAAATATTCTATGCTTAACCTTTACCGAGAGCGGATCTATAGCTATGCAAAAACGTTTAGTTGATATTATAGGTCGCGAAGCTTATGGAATAAGCGTATTTACATTCCATGCTTTTGGTAGTGAAATAATATCCCGCTACCGAGAATATTTCTATAATGGAGCTGATTTTAATCCTGCAGATGAACTTACTAGACATAAAATTATTACCGATATCTTGCAAGAGTTACCGCCAAAAAATCCACTTAAAACTATGATGAACGGCGAATTTACATCTGTAGGAATGATAATTTCTGCAATATCCGATATCAAGCGCGCTGGATTAGAGCCAAAGGAATTAACAGCAATTTTAGACGCCAATGATGAAGTCATAGATATTGCCGAACCCCTACTGATTGAAGCTTTTGGTACAAGAGTGAATAAAAATACATTTGATAAACTTGCTTCTGTATCCGAAAGTTTAGCGAAAATTAATGAACCACAACCGATTCCTACCATTTCACGACTTAGTGATATCTTGCGCGCAAGCCTAAAACGTTCCCTGGAAGAAGCTAGTGAACATCCAAAAATAACACCTCCGCTAACAAAATGGCGCACTGATTGGATGACTAAAAGTGAAGCAAAAAAGCCTATTATGACAGCAAGAAAACAGCAGATTAAATTGCGAGCACTGGTTGATATTTATGAAAAATATTTAGAAAACATGCAATCTGCCAAGCTTTATGATTTTGACGACATGATTTCTCAAGTCGTACATGCTATTGAACAAAATCCGAGCCTTCAAGCAGAACTGCAAGAAAAATATCAATACATAATGGTTGATGAATTTCAAGATACAAATCACGCTCAAATGCGAATTCTGCATGCGCTCACAAATAATCCAGCTAATGAAGGTAATCCTAATTTAATGGTTGTGGGTGATGATGATCAAGCAATATATAGTTTTCAAGGTGCAGATATCGGCAATATTTTAGATTTTAAAAAGCATTACAAAAATGCCAAATTGATAACTTTAATTGATAATTACCGCAGCGCCGAATGCATTTTAACTGCCGCGCGCGAGGTAATCACGCAAGGTAACGAAAGATTAGAAAATCGAATAGATGAATTAGATAAAAATCTAAGTCCGCATGCGCTTCCTGAAAAACCTAACGCAGAGATTGTAACACTACCAAGCGAAGGTAGCGAGCGTGAATGGATTGCTCGCGATATTAAAGACAAGCTTAAAAATGGTCAAAATCCAGGTGATATTGCAATATTGGCACGTCGCCACGCTGATTTAGTTTCACTACTACCTTATTTAGCTAAAGCTCAGATTCCAGTTAGTTATGATCAAAATGATAATGTTTTAGATAATGATCTTGTTTCTCAGATTTTATATCTATCAAATATTGTAAATGCTTTAGCAAATAATGATTTAGGTCACGCTAACGAGCTTTTACCGCAGATGATGGCACACCCAGCATGGAACTTTAATCCAGAGATTTTATGGCAAATAAGCTTAAAAGCATATAAAAATCGCTTGCAATGGCTAGAGGTATTACAATCTAAGCCCGAAACTAAACCTTTTGCCAATTGGTTAATTAGTTGCGCTAGAGCTAGTAAAGTGTTGCCTATGGAACGTATGCTGGATCTTTTATCTGGCATAGAAGCATTTGATGAAGATTACATTTCACCATTAAAATCATATTTCTTAGCAGAAAATAACGCCGAAAGAATTTCCTATTTACAAAACCTAATAGCCTTACGAACAAAATTACGCGAACATCAACCAGATTTACGTAAAGCCAGATTAAGCGATTTACTTGAGTTTGTAAAAATATGTCAGCAAACAAATACCACAATAACAATCAGGCGACACATAGGGCAAGATGGCCAGAGTGTAAAGCTAATGAGTGCCCATGCTAGTAAAGGCTTAGAGTTTGATACAGTTTATCTAATAGGTGCTACTGATACAAATTGGGGGAGCAAGGCTAGCCGCGGTGGCAACAAGATTGCCTATCCTGAAAACTTGCGATTACGTAATAATAACGATTCCCCAGAAGAACGTCTACGCTTGTTCTTTGTAGGAATGACGCGCGCCAAAAGGCAATTGATAATCAGTCGAGCCCTGCAATCAGAATCTGGTAAAGAACTAATGCTAGCAAACTTTTTGGCAGGGGAATTAAGTTTAAAGGAGACTAATCTAGGAGATGATTTCCAGGATAATCATAAAAATGAAATTATCGAAATAGAATGGTATACTCCAATAATTAGCTTGCCACAAGCTACAATGAGAGATTTATTAGATGAAGATTTAGCACGCTATAAGTTAAGCGCTACTCATGTAAATGCTTTTATTGACATAACACGTGGCGGACCTCAATCATTTTTGTTAAATAATATTTTACATTTTCCATCCGCACGTAGCCCATACGCTAGTTATGGAACCGCTATTCATACCGCATTACAGTTTGCACATGATAGCATGTTAGCAGATGGTAAAACACCGCCGCCAGAGCAAATTATCGACAAATTTAAAAGTAAATTAGAAAATGAGCCCCTCACAGCAGAAGAATTAAATCATTTTACACAAAAAGGAATTGATGCTCTAAATATATTCTTACAAAATAAATTGCACTCATTTACAAGAGACCAACGTGCTGAATTAAATTTTTCAAACCAGCAAGCTACATTTAAAAACGTGCGTTTAACGGGTAAAATTGATGTGGCATCTATAGATGAAAAGAATAAAACTATAACTGTAACAGATTACAAAACTGGTTCACCACTTCATGCCTGGAACAAAGGCGCTGATTATGACAGGATTAAAGCTCATAAATATAGGCAACAATTACTGTTTTATAAGCTTTTAGCCGAAAATTCGAGGGATTGGAAAAATTATAAATTTATTGACGGGATTTTACAGTTCGTTGAACCAGATAAAGCGGGTGATATTATTGATATTCGCTTACAAGAAGTTTCTGAAGAGGAGCTAACTAATTTTACCACTTTACTTGAGGCAATCTGGCACCATATACAAAATTTGAATTTTCCAGATACAAGTAACTATTCTAAAGATTATGCTGGCGTTTTAGAATTTGAAGATGACTTAAAGCGGGGAAAATTCAAAAATAGCATTGACACCGCCGTATAAGCTATATATAATTAGTAACCGTGAGTTACTTAAAGCCTTGCAGCTGCAAGTAATTTCGCAAGAACCATTTTGTATGTGGGGAAGCGTACAATTTGGTTCTTGGGGCATACTCAGTGATAACTTGTGCTCTATATTATTGAGTATGCCCCACTTAACAAACCGTTCACTAGTAAGTAGGAAGGTGATCTTTTGGGAATTTTTGGTCCATCAAGGAACGAAGATGACTATATTGCCGCTGCTCGTAAGTCGCCGAAAGATCGGACGGCCGAAGAACAACGTCTTGTAGATAAAGGTTCAACCATGCAAAGTGTACGCAATGCTGACTTTGAAGCCCGTCGGGCGAAAAAGATTTTTGGCTAGCACATGCTTTGATTATTAAATTCTGGAAAGGTGCCTATATGAAACTTAAAGAACTTGAGCAAAAGCTTTATGAAGTTAGCGATCACGCTCAGAAAGTGCGCGAGAATATTATTAAAACCCAAGAGCGCGAAGACAAACGCGACAAGAATCGACGCACATCTCGAATCCGTGGAGCCATTATTGCCAATGCGGCAATCGCGTAGATAATGTACGAAGCTTATGAAGATGCTGAAGACACATCTACATTAGTCCATCGGATAGAAAAGATCTTTGACTAGCATATGCTTTGGTTTAAATCCTGCTCTAGAGCGGGTAAGGATAGTTTCCTAGGGGAGCTTTGAGTCTGCAGACTAAAGATGCGGGTTCGATTCCCGCACTATCCACCAACCGCTAGGCGTCTGTTTTTTATGTTCATTATTTCGCAGGCGGTATGGAATCATAATATATTTATTGCTCATTTGATTCCATCGAGAGAAAGCTCTCAGTTTATACTGAGATGTGCGCCTCACTTGGCTTTCTCTTTAAATTACTCCCTCGCTAAAATAGCGGGGGACTTTTCTTTATGTTATAATATCTTCTATGCAAGATTCCTTTTGGCAAAAACTACCGCAGCCTTTTTTTATTTTGGCTCCAATGGAAGCCGTTACTGATATCATCTTTAGGCATGTAGTAGCCGAGGCGGGTTCGCCAGATATATGGTTTAGTGAATTTACTAATGCAACTGGATGGACACATGCTGGACAGAAGGCGATAGGCGGACGTCTCGTAAAAAGTACTGACGAAGACCCAATCGTGGCGCAAATTTGGGGTGGTAACCCTAATGATATGCAAAATTTAGCAAGCTATTGCCGCGAACTGGGCTTTCATGGCATTGATATAAATATGGGATGCCCCGCAAAAAGTGCAATAAAAAGCGGAGGTGCTGCATTAATTCGTAATCCAGAACTAGCAATAGAATCTATAAAAGCCGCAAAAACCGCAAATTTGCCAGTGAGCGTAAAAACACGGCTAGGTTATAGTAATATATCTGAATATAAAAACTGGATAAGCACACTTTTAAAGCAAGATATTGTAAATCTTACTGTACATTTGCGCACCAAAAAGGAAATGAGTAAAGTACCAGCCCATTTTGAATTAATTGATAAAATTGTAAAGCTACGCAACGAAATATCGCCGCAAACTTTATTAACTATTAACGGTGATATAAAAAACCGCGCCCACGGGGAAGAAATAGTCAAAAATCATCCAGGCGTAAACGGCATAATGATTGGGCGTGGCATTTTTACCGACCCATTCTGCTTTAGAAATAATCCTAAAAATACAGAAAAAACACAAAATGATTTAGTTAATCTACTAAGGATCCATTTAGGTTTATTTGACCAATGGCAGCCACAAACTGGACGTCCGTTTGAAACGCTCAAACGCTTCTTTAAAATTTACATAAAAGGCTTTGATGGCGCAAAAGAGGCGCGAGAATTACTCATGCAATGTAAATCAACAGATGAAGCGCGTAAAATTATAGATAGTTTATAGAGTCTAGCTATATAATTTAAAACAGAAAGAATCAACCGCGTATTTTCTTCGCGAACTAGTTCAGATAGATTTATAAAATCCACACAAACCAGTTCGTTTAATGAATACGCGGCTAGATTATTCTTCAACCAGCAAATAATTAGCGACGATGGCGGCGGCGCAAGCTGGCTACCTTTAGGCGAACCATATGACGATCAACCAATTGATGTGCTTTTTCAAGCTCAACTTGATCAGTTGCTTCATCTTGCATCTTCAAAGCACGCTCAAGAGCTGCCTTGCTTTCCGCTTCTATGATATCATCACTGTGATCAGCTTCATCAACCAGAACTTTTAATCCACGTTGATTTATCTCAATCACACCGCCAGAAATTGCATAATATTCTAATTTAGAATCATCATCTTCTTTGTTAAATCGCACAGTAATTATACCGCTAGTTGCGATTGTAACCAATTGCTCATGGCTAGGGAAAACCGATATTTCACCAGTAACAGTCGGTAATGTAACTGAGTAGACATCCTCAGATACTTTAGTTCCGAGCATAGTTACTAATCGAAATTGCATCATATTTTACTCCTTTTCACTAGCGGCTTTTTGGCTTAATGATCCATTAACCATATAGAACCAATTTTCTGGTTTATCATCATATTTACCATCTAAGATATCTTTAGTATCGCGAATAGTATCTTCAAGCTTGATATATACACCAGGATTTCCTGTGAACTTTTCTGCTACATGGAAAGGTTGTGCAAAGAAACGTTGCAAACGACGAGCACGCCCGACAATCTGCTTCTGTTCATCGCTAAGCTCTTCCATTCCTAAAATAGCAATAATATCCTGCAAATCTTTATACTGTTGCAAAATGCGTTGAGCCTCACGGGCAACTTTATAATGCTCTTCACCAACAATTTCAGGATCTAGACTAGTACTTGTACTATCCAATACATCAACAGCAGGATAAATACCGATTTCAGTTAGCGCACGATTCATCACGATTGTTGCATCAAGGTGGGCGAAAGTCGTGGCTGGGGCTGGGTCAGTTAAGTCATCTGCTGGAACATAAACTGCTTGAACAGATGTAATAGACCCCGTCTTGGTTGATGTAATACGCTCTTGTAATGCGCCCATTTCTTGTTGCAAATTAGGCTGATAACCAACAGCACTTGGTAGGCGACCAAGCAATGCGCTAACTTCTGCACCAGCTTGAGTGTAGCGGTAAATATTATCTATAAACAAGAGAACATCTTGACCCTCATCACGAAAAGTTTCAGCAATAGCTAGTCCAGAAAGAGCTACTCTAAGACGTGCTCCTGGTGGTTCATTCATCTGGCCAAATACAAGCGAAGTTTTATCAAGCACACCAGCTTCTTCCATTTCGTAATAGAGATCGTTACCTTCACGAGTACGTTCTCCAACTCCAGCAAACACAGAATTACCAGAGTGGAATTTCGCAATATTATTAATCAGCTCAGTAATTAAAACTGTTTTACCAACGCCAGCACCAGCAAATAACCCAGCCTTTCCACCTTTTGCTAGAGGCGCTATCAAATCTACCACCTTTATTCCAGTTTCTAAAATCTCAGTTTTATTAGATTGCTCGTCTAACGGAGGAGCTTCACGATGAATTGGCGCCATTTGTGCTTTTGGAGCTGGCTTATCATCGATAGGCTCACCTATAACATTAAACATACGACCTAGCGTTTCTTTACCGACTGGCACAGAGATTGGCGCAAAAGTCGCTTTAACTTCGCCGCCACGCTTCAAACCATCAGTACTACTCATAGAAATAGCACGTACCGTATGTTCATCGAGATGCTGAGCTACCTCTAAAGTTACAATTTCATCGCCATTTTTAGCGTGCAGCGCATCGTAGATAGCAGGCAATTCGCCACTTTTAAACTCCACATCTACCACAACGCCAACGACTTGGATGATCTTACCTATATCTTTACTCATTGATTCCTCCTTGTGATTTTTTGACTTTACATTTACCATATCTACCTCTTCCGACAATTCATCTTACAGACTCTATTCCATAGCCTCCACGCCGCCAGAAATTTCAGCGAGCTCTTGAGTAATCGCACCTTGGCGGGCCTTATTCATTTCGAGGGTTAGATCATCAACCAAATCAGAAGCATTATCAGTTGCGCTCTTCATCGCTACCATACGCATACTATGTTCACTAGCGCGAGCATCAAGCAATGTTTGAAATACTTGAGATTCAATTAACCTATATGCAACCGCATCAAGCACAACCGCTGGACTTGGTTCATATTTGGCATCGCAAGCATAATCACAAGTTGGCGTATATGTATAACCAGCGGGCAAAATTCGCTGCATATAAGCTTCTTGTTTAACTGCATTATGGAATTTTGTGAATACAATATCAACTGCATCAACTTGCTTTGAAGTGAATGAGTTAATAGCAGTATTTACAATAGTTCTCAACTCATGACCAGTAGGCTTATCGGACATATCATCATAAGCTCCAATAAGTTCAGCATCTTTGAGCTTAGCTACAAATCGAGTTACACGCCGTCCAATCGTTACAATCTGCGTTCCAATACCCATATTTTTATCTTCTTTAAGTTCCTGAGCCAATCGGCGTAAAATATTGCTATTATACGCACCAGCCAGACCTTTATCACTAGCTATTACTATCAAAAGCCGATTTTTTACTTGTCTCTGATTAAAATATGGATGATTATCGGTTACATTTTGTCCTGCCAGATAGGTGAGTAGTTCATTTGCTGCATGCGCATATGCACTAGTTTCTTTCGTTGCATCTTGCGCACGGCGCATCTTACTAGCTGCTACCATCTCCATAGCGCGTGTTATTTGCTTGGTATTCTTAACTGAGCGAATACGTGATTTTAATTGTCGGATACTAGACATTTTTATCCTCCTTATCAATCTGATCATCGATTGACTTAAAATCGCCATCCGAATTACTAATCTCAATTAACTGCTTAACTTTTGCATCAATTTTCTTACGAGCATCCATAATTACCTGATCCTCTTTATGTAATCCAGGATCTTTCACGTCCCACCAAATAACATTATCGCCACGCAGCCAAGTTGGTGTTTGTTGCTTTTCTGCAATATTAACAACTAAATCGTAATGCGATAAAACATCAGGTTGAAGTTGGGTACGCCTGAAATTAGAAATATCTATATCATAATACTTAAGCATAGCTTGGCGTATACGATTAGAATAATTGCGTGTTTCATCATACTGGCCAATAGTAGTGGCGTTAGGTAGATTTTCATCAACCCCAACGCCAGCACTATCTGCATCATTAGTGCCAGTAAAGTGATTATATAGAGCTTTGGCCATCTGCGAACGACCAATATTTGCGTAGCAGACAAACAAAACTTTCATCTAATTTCGGTATCCTTTCGCCACACTCATAGCAGCATTTTTAACGATTTCATAGATTGCCTTATCTTCACCGAATTTTTTATCGCCCTTTGAAAGTTGTTTCATTTCAGCCTTGTGATTAGACCATAAATTCGTTAAGAGAGTATCTTGAGCTTCTTTGATTTTAGCAGCTGGAACATCATCAAAGTATCCTTCACTTACAGCCGCGATACTTGCTACTTGTTCCCAAATACTCATCGGCTGATACTGTGCTTGTTTCAAAAGTTCCGTCAATCGCTGGCCGCGCTCAATCTGAGCCTTGGTCTCGGAATCGAGATCAGAACCAAACTGAGCAAAACTAGCAAGCTCGCGGAATTGAGAAAGACCAAGTTTAAGATTGCCACTTACGCTTTTAATAGCTTTAGTTTGAGCAGCACCACCAACGCGACTCACCGAAAGTCCAGCGCTAATTGCTGGGCGAATTCCCTGGTAAAACAGATCAGTTTCCATAAATATCTGTCCGTCAGTAATCGAAATAACATTAGTAGGAATATACGCTGAGATATCACCAGCCTGAGTTTCGATAATAGGCAAAGCCGTAAGTGATCCCGCGCCAAGTTCATCACTAAGTTTAGCTGAGCGTTCAAGTAAGCGAGAGTGGAGATAGAAGACATCACCAGGATAAGCCTCGCGCCCTGGTGGACGGCGTAAAAGCAAACTCATTTGGCGATATGCTACAGCGTGTTTAGTTAAATCATCATAAATTATCAAAGCGTGTTCACCATTATCACGGAAGAATTCACCCATAGCTGTACCCGAATAAGGAGCCAAATAGAGCAGGGATGCAGTATCACTAGGGCTAGTTGCGACTATTATAGTCTGATCCATCACGCCTTCTTCTTTAAGACGTTCTACTAAACGAGCTATCTTGCTTAATTTTTGACCTATCGCTACATAGACATTTATAACACCAGTTTTTTGACGCGCCTGATTGATCATAGTATCAATTGCGATGGAAGTTTTACCAGTCTGACGATCACCAATAATCAATTCACGCTGGCCGCGACCAATTGGAAACATAGCATCGATCGACATAATTCCAGTCATTAATGGTTCGTGGACAGACTTTCGCCCCATAACGCCAACCGCTGGACGCTCAATTAAGCCACGTTTTTGGGTTTTTATTTCAGGACCGCCATCCAAAGGACGCCCAAGCGGATCTACCACACGACCCAACAATTCCTTACCAACAGGTACAGTCAAAAGTTCGCCCTTTAAGCGCACTTTTGCGCCTGCTTTTACATAATTTTCATTACCAAGAAGCACAGCGCCAATCTCATCTTCCATAAGATTAAGCGCAAATGCCTCGACATAACCTTTCTCTGATTCAATTTCAAGCACTTCGCTGTAGCCCGCGTTCTTCAATCCATGAACCCAAGCCACACCATCGCCAACCCGAATCACAACGCCAGCTTTTTCAAGACCCTCATGGTTTTCTAAGTTAGCAATTGCTTTTCGTAAATCAGCAGAAAGTTCACTTACAGATATTTCAGCCATAAATTCCTCTTTCTTAGATTATTGTTTCGCTGCTTTTAGCCGCTGCAGCTTGTTTTTAATACTTGTATCAAGTATCGCTTGCGGAGTGGAAATTTGAATACCACCAATCAGATCCTTATTAATACTATATTGGACCTGTACAGAATTAGCACCAGATTTATCAAGCAAGAAAGCATCTATTTGCTTTTTTACACTATCCGCCAAATCGTGAGCACTAACAACTTTAGCTGCTAAAACACCCTTATCTAGTAAAGCGTTTTCAATATCGCGGATCAGTAGATTAATTGAACGAGTCTGTTTTGTGTAAAACAAATATCCTGCCAAATCTTTAATGATAGTTTTATCTCCTTCAAGCAAGCGTTCAGCTACAACGGTAGCAATCTTACGACGAGATAACTTAGTAACCATTACTGTTTTGCTTTCTCAATTGCTGAAGCAATTGTTTTTTCATCAATAGATTTTGTAACTTCTTTCCCAGCAACTTTTTCGGTTGCAAGTGTCACTAAATCAAGCATCTCATTATAAAGATCCTTCTTGGCACTAGCAACTTCACGCTCAATATCGGCATGCGCACCAGCAATAATTCTTTCGGCACGTTCCTTATTCTTCTTGTCAGATTCTTCAGCAATTTTATTAGCCGTCTCTTTTGCATCACTAATGATACTAGCTGCATCTTTTTGAGCACGCTTCATCATTTTTGCGATTTCTTCCTGGGCGGAGCTAGCTCTCTCTGCAGCTTCTTCTGCAAGGCGCCTGCCTTCAGTAATTTTCTTTTCACGCTCATCAATCGACTTTACTATAACTGGAAAAACATATTTGTTTAAAATCCAAAGCAACATTGCAAATGCAATGATCTGAAACAAAAGCATCTTCCAATCAATGCCAAGCGACGCAAACAGATCCGAGCTTTCGCCGGTAGCGGCTTTTGCGACAGTCGTTAAAGTCTGCATCTCCAACTCCAATTAAAGCACCTTTGTCAAAATAGCAGCAACGAAACCTATAATAGCCAAAGCATCGATAAACGCAATACCAAGGATCATCAAAGTACGAATTTCGTTAATTTTTTCAGGATTACGACCAGCTGCGTTCATAGCTGCAGTACCAATCATACCAGCTCCAAATGCTGCAGCAACTGCTGAAATAGCGTAAGTTAAACCAAATGCGAGTGATTCCATTTTTGTAATTTTCTCCTTCAATTACTTTTATTATTATTTAATATACTCGTCTTCCATCACCCTTCCGCTGCTAATTTTTTATTATCAGCAGGGGAGTGATCAGAAGAAGAATCATTTTCGTCATGCGACGCCAAACCAAGTGAAATAAACACCGTTGTTAACATAAAGAATACATAGGCTTGAATTGTACCAATAAACAATTCAAAAACCATAAACGGCAACATAGCGATAGATGCGAAATAAGCCGCCACATAACTCACAGAGACAAGCAAAACCTCACCCGCAAAAACATTACCAAACAAACGTAAACTTAACGCAAGCATACGCGAAAACTCAGCAATAAGTTCCAAAATACCTTCCATAGAACCAACTGGATCTTTTAGGGGATTGCGAATATAGCGCCCAATGTTACCAAAGAAACCGTGAACTTTAGCTGCATACACTTGCGCCATAACCATACTTATAATAGCTAGTCCAAAAGTTACATTTAAATCTGCAACTAATCCACGGAACAGAGGAGTACCCCCATTAACGGTAATCGTCCCAACGCCAGGCAATATACCCATCCAATAATTAATTAAAATCACAAAAAACATGGTAATTGCTAACGGCGCAACTTTCTTGGCTATTTTATCATTCTGGATAACCTGGCAAACTGTACCGTAAAGCATTTCAAAAACCCAAGCAACCGCACTTGTAATATAACCTTTTTTGCCAGTTTTAATTGATCTTCTGACAGCAAAAAACAGCCAAATCACCAATGCATAGCCAAACGCTCCCATAAGCATAGAATTTGTAACAGGGAATTCACCTATATGAAAAATTGACTCAGCCTTAATATCAATATGAAGATTAGCCGCAGCAAAAGTTACTGGCATATCTGTCATCATCTATTACGCTCCTTACAACCTAGAGATGTTACCTTTTTATAAAGTTTATACATTAAAAATGATGTTATAAGTATACCAAAAGCTAATCCTGTCAAGGTAGCAACTGGCCGAGTACCTGTAAATCTATCTATAAGCCAACCTGCCAATGTAAATACTAAAATCGGAGTAAACATACGCCAAGTAGTATCTAAAAATGTACTAATCACTATTTTTTGCATATCTGGCGGGTTGTCCAGAGATTTTTCATCAGAACTCATGATACACTTATACTATAACACGTAATTATATATTTTCCAACATGCCAAGAAGAAATCGAAATATACCGCACAAAACATACAAAGCGAGTGCAGTAAGCAAGCAAAAACGCCGTTTTGCAACGCGCAAACAAGCTGAGGAAGCCGCCGAATATAGCATACTTTTGAATCCAAATTTGGAGCTTTACGTTTACCGTGAAATTAATGGTGGCTGGTATTTAACGAGTCGCTCGCCAAATAAATAATTCTATGCTATAATTAATGGTTGTGCCAAAAAGCAGAGTAGTTTTTGTAACTTTGATTTTGATATTTTCAGTAGCAGCAGGCGTACTTATTTTAAATAATTTCTTTTTTAGGGGTGAAAATAGAAATCAACCCAGTATACAATCGACTTCAAGTTCGATTACGAAAGAAAATTCCAACTTAGGCTCGGCATCAAATCAAAAAGCTATAAGCATAATTGTGTATTTAGATTTACTTTGCCCAGATTGTGAACGAGCACACCGCGAAATTTTACCAAGAATAATAAAAGATTATGTAGATACAAATAAAGCTAAGATTAGTTATAAGATCTTAGGTACGTATGGTCCAGAATCTATGTCAGCGGGAAATGCAACTTATTGCGCAGATGAGCAGGGTAAGATGCTTAATTTTATAAAGAATGCTTACGAAATAGCCGCAAGATCTAATAATGTATCGCCATTTAGTAATATTGGACTAACAAACATTGCGCGCAAAACATCTTTAAAAATACCAGAGTGGCAAGATTGTGTATCTAAATCAAAATACACAAGCAAAATTAATAAGAACAAGCAAGAAGTTTTAGATACGGGCGGATATGGAACACCTCACTTTATAATTGAAGGTAAAGGTTACAACGGAGCGCCGCCCTACGATATATTTGTGCCTGTAATTGAATCGGCTATAGCCGAGAAAGTGAAATAATGAACAAGTCTATAAATCAAAAATTGAACAGAATTAAACTAAATTTAAAACATTCTTTTGGAGTTTTAGGTAATTTCTTAAGTCAATACCCCAAATATTTATATATTGCACTAGCAATAGGATTGGTAATTTATATAATTATGTTTTGGGCGCAAAATCTTCAATTATTAGGTTACATTTTAAGCTCATCAATAATACCGCTAGATGTTAAAATCCATCTTCTGTCTGGTACTTTTACGTCGATTTTTAGTACTGGTATTTCTTGGATTTTATTGGGAACTTTAATAGTTAGCTTAATCCAAGGTATTTTAATCTCTGAAATAATGTTTATAATAAAAAAGCAAAGACAGTTTAGTGTGGTAGCTAAAAGTGCTGGGGGAATTGGAATAACAAGCGGGCTGGCAACATTTAGTATGGGATGTAGCGCATGTGGCACATCAATTGCAAGTTCTGTTTTATTAGCTTTTGGAGTACCAACTGCAACCAGTATAGCTACTGCAATTAGTTATGGAACAATATTTATATCATTAATAGTCTCTATAATATCGCTGTATTTCACAAGTAAAAAATTAGGTCAATACCTTGTATAAATAATCTAGTATATAAATCATTAGCATTTATAATTGCTATTTGCTATAATAATCTCAATACTATTAAGGAGGGATATGAGCAAGGTAATAGTTTATAGTACAAGCTGGTGCGCTTTCTGCAACACTGAAAAGCAATGGCTAGATAAGCTTGGAGTTGAATATGAATCTAAAAATATCGAGGAAGATCAAGATGCAAATAAAGAGCTTCTCGAAAAGGTTAACGGTAACTTTCAAGGAGTGCCAGTAACCGATGTTAATGGCACCTTGATTCTCGGTTTCGATCGTCCACGATTAGAAGAAGCTCTAGAAGCAAATGGCTTATTAAAGAATAAATAAGCTCACCTTGCAATCAATAAAATAGATCCGTCTCTGGGTCTATTTTATTGTGAAAGGAAAATCCTAACCAAGAGCCAAAACTTTGCCTTTTAATTTTTGCCTAAAATAATTATCATGACTAACATAAATTATCGCGCCGCTATATCTCATCAAAGCAGATTCAAGCTCTTCTATACTAGGTAAATCAAGATGATTAGTGGGTTCATCCAAAATTAACAACTGTGGGTCATTTGCCAAAATGCTAATTATTTGAAAACGAGCTTTTTGTCCACCGCTAAGTTGCATAATCGGAATATCTAAATCAGTGGAAGTAAATAAATAGTCAGAGCAAAGCTGACGAATTTTTGTATCCGAAATTGGTAAGTTTTTATCTAAATAAAGTTGCTCGATTGCATTTTTCAATGAAAGATTTAAATATTTATCACTAATCTCTTGTTCATAAACGCCAATTCTTATATCTGGATTAATCCATAATTCTCCATCATAAACAGTAGGTAATCTACCTAAATTATTTTTGTCCGCTAAATGTAAGTCACAGCCATAATTTAATAAAGCCTTAATTAAAGTAGTCTTGCCAGCGCCGTTACGTCCGCGTAATTCCAAAATTTCGTTTTCGCGTAAGTCTATATTAATATTCTCAAGTAGAATCTTATCGCTATAGCCGATCGTAGCATTTTTAGCACTAGCTACAACTCTTTTACTACGAGCCTCGGAAGATCTTAAATCGACCCGAATATTTTTAGACTTAAATTTCTCATACCTGGCAGCAGTCTTGTAGTTTAACTTTTCAATAGAGTCTTTATCAATCCAAAAGCTAGGTTTTTCACGCTTTTCAAGTTCAGTCAGTTCATCTCGCGCACTGTTTTCAAGACGCTTAAACCTCTGGATTGTACTCTGGTTACGAGACTTTTCTTTCAATCTTTGATAGTCCAATACTTTTTGTTTTAAGCTAGTAATACGTCTTTCAACTTGTTCAAAATTCACCATTCCGCTTGAAGTTTCCATGGCATTTTGTTTGAGATATGAGTCGTAATTCCCCGAATAACTTGTACTGCCACCATTTTTTAGTTCAATTATTCTATCAACCTTGCCGAGCACATCTCTATCATGCGTGATAATTAACATAGAAACATTACTTACTGCCTGACTTTTGACCCAATCTATAAATTGTTGTTTTGCAACATAATCCATATGATTTGTAGGTTCGTCAATCAACGCTAAGTGCACATTTGAATGCATAATTTTTATAATTTCAACGAGTCTTTTTTGCCCGCCGCTTAAACTTTCCATAGGTTGATCGTATACATTTTCAAGCTGAAAATTGCCTAGTTCACGTTTAATTTTTTCTTCAATTTGATAAAAATCTTTCTGATTAAACCTATCCAATGCTTCTGAATATTCGTTAATTAAACGTATATTATCCCCCATAAAACTAGGGTATTCATTGATGATTTTAGATAAGCTAGCATACTCTGGAAGCCCGTTTAAAATATAATTAATAACACTAATATCTGCCAAATTATGATGTTCTTGCGCCGTACTTGCTACGCTCACCCCACGCCGAAAAACAATTTCTCCACTAAAATCTTTATCGCTTCCTGATAGTATATTAAAAAGTGTACTTTTACCAATTCCATTTCTACCAACTATGCCGATTTTTTCACCATCATCAATACTAAATTTGACATTAGTCATTAAAATCTTATCACCAAAACTCTTTTCACTAATATTTATATCGGCAATCATTTTTCTATTATATAACAATAATTTTATATTAATATATTGATTGTTTGATTAATTATATTTAATATTATATAATATAAAAGTTGTAACAAATCCGTTGCAGCATAGCTCCTTTAAAAGAGGTGATTACCGTGGAAAAGAATGATGAGTTGACAAAACTAACTCTTCATATCATCTTACTAGAAATAGTGCAAAAGAAACTAAACCAGTTAGATGAATCATTGAATAGCGTAGCCCAGAAAGAGAAGTCCGCCATGAGCAAATATCAGAGGATCAATAAAAGGGATGAAAAAGCCAAAAAGACCGCAATGCGGGAAATTACCCAACTAAAAAAGTCCATTTGCCGAATAAAAGACAATAAATGTCGTGATGCAATTGCTTTGGGGTATAAAATCAAAAAAGTCAGGAATCGTATTAAGAAGATTCAAAAGGCAAGCAATAAAGCCAATCTTCACCTCCAAGAAGTAAAGCAAAACCGAAAATATACTCAAATTCAGTTTATGCTTTTCTTCCAAATCAAGGGAATTGTTTGTAAAACAATTGCAGGAGGTGCCGTTCTATAGAGTTTTAACCCCTAACACCTTAAACACCGATAACTACGTCAGTAACAACTTATAAGATTGGAGCAACTACTAATAAGTCCTGAGTCGAGACTTTAAAAACCGACTCTTTTTTCTTTGAATTCATTTTCCCTATCCCTATTCCTAAGCACTAGATAAGCTATTATACCGATCAAGATAAGGCTTATTAATATCCAGAACCACCACAGTTCGCCAATAGTCATATCGAAGAAGGATCTCTTTTCTTTTTTAGATGAGCCTGCGACTGGGCATTGGCAGTTACTTGAGTTATTGCCGCGGTGGGATGAAGATGAAATAGTTTTATCTTTTAAGCTTTTATTACTATCTTTGTTTGATGAACTGTCAGAGTTGGAATCATTTACATTACTGACATTATTACTATCTGATCTAGCTGGATTACTGTCGGTTACGCTACCGCCACCTGATCCATTAGAACTATTTCTTGTGTTTTGGTTAGTGATATGAGTGTGGTAATGAGTATAGTTATTAACTACATTACTACCGCCACGCCCGCCAGCTGAGCCAGAATTTCCGCCGCCCTGGTTGCCGTTATGACCACCATTGTTACCACCGCCTTGGTTATTGTTTCCGCCTTGGTTGTTACCATTGCCACTGACTGTAATATTATATTTATGCTCAATTGTATTTGTTCCATCAGATATAGTAAACGATACTTGGAAGGTTTTGCCAGCATCGGCTTGACTTGGAGTACCAGAAACTACATGAGTAGAGGGGTTAAAGTGTAGCCAGCTAGGGTTTGATGGGGATGCTGTAAATGTTAGCGGAGCATTTTCTGGATCACTAGCTGTAATAGTGTAAGAATATGGTGATCCTTGAGTAGCTGTAGTTATTGGTGTAGATGTAACTACTGGTAGTTCATTATTGTTATTGATATTTATAGTAAAGTTTTTATCTAAGAAGTTGCCATATTCATCAGTGGCACGAATACAGATATTATAGCTATTTTTAGTTTCATAATCTGCTGGGTTTTTAAGGTAAAGTTTGTTATTTGTAATGGTAAATGCATTATCATCTGCACCTGGAGTAGCACAAGTTAAAGAAGCTGTATTGGTATCTCCAGGAGTGTCATTAGGGTCAGACGGCATAGTGATATCGGCAACTTTAGTGTTTGGCGGAGTGTTTTCATCGATAGTGTTTGATGATAGGTTGATATCTTGCGGGGCAATACCACAGTCGCGGGTGTCATTGAAAGTCCAACCTAATCCGACCAAGAAGTCGTGTTCAGCAGTGGCGGCGCAGTATTTGAGACCTGCAGAGGAGGGTTTATGATGAAAAGTAATACTAGGATCATTCTTTACTGCATCATGCCAGTTTTTTAGAATTTTATCATAGTTCTTTATACTTAAGCCCGAGTTGCTAGCGAAGTCTCCCATTCCATCATCATATTGTCCTCTTTTTAGAGCGACAGAAAAATCTAGGTTAGATATATCTTGATTAAAGGAGGTAGCATTTTTAAACATATTACCAAAATTTGTCGCATTTGATGTATTAAAATTAATCGGCTGATTAAAGGAGGTAGCGCCTTCAAACATACTACTAAAGTAATTTACTCTAGACGTATCACTAATATTAACAGGGGAATTAAATGATGTAGCATTTTTAAACATCTCAGCTATATACTGTAGTGATGATGTATTAAAATTAATCGGCTGATTGAAGGAGGTAGCACCAGCAAACATATTTGCTACATTATATAATTTTGGAGTGTTAAAGTTAATCGGCTGATTGAAGGAGGTAGCGCCACCGAACATACTATACATGTCTCTTACATTTGAAGTATTAAAATTAACTGGCTGGTTAAAAGAGGTAGCACTACCAAACATCATGTGCATGCTTTCTACATTTTGGGTGTCAAAATTGAGTGGCTGATTAAAGGAGGTAGCACTAGTAAACATCTGCCTCATACTAGAAACCTTAGATGTATCACTAAAGTTTATAGGTGAATTAAAGGATTCAGCCCATTCAAACATAGCATCCATATTTGTTACATTTTGAGTATCAAAATTGAGGGGCTGATTAAAGGATTCAGCAGCCCTAAACATACCCTCCATATTTGTTACGCTTCGAGTGTCAATATTAAGAGGTGAATTAAATTTTTTAGCGCCATGGAACATACGCTCCATAGATTTTACATTAGAAGTGTCTGGTGAGTCTGTATATTCACCTACCATATTTTCAGCATGATGGAACATACTATACATACTTCGCCATTTTATCTTACCCCATTGTTTTATAGAACGTATCTTTTTTGCCATAGATTGAACTGCGGTATCGTTGTTATCGGCGAACGCACTTGATGCATATATACTACTATTAGGATGTAGAGGGTGTACGCCAAATGTCATTCCTGGAAAATCACCCTCAATCTTAATTTCATACTCTCCGTCATTAGCATAGGTATGAGAAGGTGATACATAACTAGATTGAGCCTCAATTGGTGAACCGTCTCCCCAGTCAATCGTATAGTTGTAGGTAGCATAGCCAATCATATTCGCAAGAGATGATTTATAAACTGGTATTTTTACAGTTCTGCCATCTGAATCGCCAGAGACCTTCCAGGTTGTTATGAAAGCATCAGAATCTAGCGCCTCACTATGATTAGAGAAAACAAATATATTTAGCAAACCAAAAGCTAGAGTTATAATAGCGCAAGTAATAAGCACAAGTCTCTTTTTATGTAAAAAAGATATAAAATCCTTACTAGTTTTTAAAAGATTTTCCTTCACTTGGCCACACTCCCTGCGTTAACTATAATTAATTATTAAGAAGATTTTAACACAAGCGTAATAAAAAATACAATGCACTAATTTATGATTCTAGATTTTTCCGAGTTTCGATCAAACTGCTATAAAGTTCTAATAGCTTTTTAGCCATAGTCGATGAATCAAAAGATTTAGCTACTCTAAGGGCAGCACGAGACATTTTTGCTAGACGCTCCTTATTAGAAAGTAAATCATTGAATACCTTAGCAAAGTCTTTTCCTTCAATTCCATCAGTCAAAATAGAATTAGATTTCCTGAGTCCTTCAGTCATTTGTTCATCACAGTAGACTATTGGCAATCCTGCAGCCGAAGCCTCTAGGAAGGTCATTGGTTGATTATCAAAATGGTAGGAAGCAAGAGCAAAAACATCGGCTTGCTTAAGAAGAGAGGCTACTTTATCACTTGATTGCATTCCTGTAAGAATCACTCGATCTTCTAAATTAAGTTCAGAAATCCTTGCTCGTAGCTCCTTTTCAAAAGGACCACCACCAGCTAAGACTAATTTAATGTTTTTATCGCTAACATGAGCCATTGAATCAACCAGTGTGATCTGGCGTTTTTCAGGACTCAAACGTGCTACACAAATAATAAACTTCTCACCAGGCTTCTTTTCAATAGGAGAATCTTCCGCGCGCGCCGAGCGATATTTTTTAGTATCAATACTGTTTGGGAAATTATAGCAAGGCGCGTTAAGACCGCCTTCTTCAATTAATATACGTTCTAAATGCTTTGACGGTGATATACAGGCATCGCATTTATTTGCAAAAGCCGCCGTTAAGCGCCAACCCTGGCGAGATATCATTTCTTTAAGACTATCTTTGCTTAAGTTTCGAAGCTTTTCTGCTGAGATTTCAGGTAGAATTGGCTTAATACCAAGGACTATCGGCATCGCAACAGTTATAGCCGTGATTCCAGTAATGATCATCATTGGATAATCATTTATCAGTTCAGTATAAAGTGTATGTATAGTTGTTACGTGAGGGATATTCTGCCGTCTAGCTACTAGATGAGCCAAAACTCCTAGTTGAAACTGAGTTTGACTATGAACAATATCAAACTCATATTTATCAAGCTTTTTAGCTAATCCAGGATATAGGCTAGCGGTGTAGCGCTTTTCAAAAATATAGTTTTTCATAGATGAAAGGCGAATTACATGATCATCATTATCCTCATATCCCTTAACCTTTGGGGCAATCACAAAAACCTCGTGACCAAGCGATTCAAGCGCCTGCTTGTAGACTAAAGTTGATGTCGCCACGCCATGTACTGATGGTAGGTAATCATCAATAAAGAACACTATCTTCATAAGGTCATTATATCATACTCTATAAATTCACTTAGGCTAAACATATAACACTCATAAAATAAAGCTTTTTAGGGCTCTGGGTACGCCTCTAGAGCTTCAAAATGCAAGATATGACCTGCGGCTGGCACACTGATAATACGTGCCTCGGGTAAAAGTTCATGCATAATGGACGCAGTTTTCGGGGGAGCGACATTATCTTTTCCGCCGATGATTAGGGTTATTCTCTTTTGATATTCTAGTGTAATACCATGTACATAAGGGTTATTCTCGTAAAGTAAGGTTGTTAAAATATCAGAATCGCGTAAAGTCAAGTTATTCTTTTTATAACTTTCAGACTCAATTAGCCAATTCCAAGCCGCTTTTTGGCGAGTTTTCAACGCAACAGCAACACGCACTCCACGAATGGGTCTGCTATTATAGACACTCCAGCTAAAATTTTCTGGCAGATTATTTGATATTTTTTGTAGTGCATCAGCTAGAATAGTAGTATCGGGTGTTGGGCATGCCATTATTATTTTTGTATGATCAGGAATCTTATTTGTACGTAAGGCATGATAGAGTATAGATGAAGAAAATGAATTACTAATAATCACATCCGGAAATCTACCTATTTGTTCTAAGGTATAATTAAGCCAATCAGCTAAATCATCATAGCTCTCAAATTTAGGACGCAATGAGCCTCCATGCCCAGGCAAATCAATAGCATACACTGCATAACCAAAATTAACATATCGCTCAGCCAGAGGAGCCATATCAATTTTACCGCCCGTAACACCGTGGAAAATCACCACAGCCTTGTCTGCATTAGTATTACATTCAAACCAACAAACACCATTGACCGTTTTTTCTTGGCAGTTGAGTCTTTCATAAATTTGCTTTAGGGTTGAAATTTTAGGCATAATACTATTATACTATTATTTATGAAGATTAGCGTTATTATTCCTTGTCGAAATGAAGCTGGGGTTATAGATCATCTTCTTGAATCACTTACCATCCAAACTAAAAAGCCTGATGAAATTATAGTTGTTGACTCTGCAAGCACAGATAATACAGTCGAGTGCGCTAAAGCTTATTCGAGTAAATTACCTCTTAAGATTGTAAAAGTAAGTGAAAAGGGCTCATCTAAAGCTCGTAATTCTGGTGCCAGCAAGGCGGCGGGGGATATGCTTGTATTTATCGATGCAGACACGATTCTTCCTAAATATTTTATACAATCTTTTGAAAATCGAGTTAATGAAAAGCATTTTCAAGCAGGTAGTTTTACTCAGAAGATGGATTCAGATAATCTAGCTATTCGTGCAGGTGCACACTTTATGAGCGGCTATATGCGCCTAATGCAATATACTCCTTGGCCAATTGGATTTGGCTGTCTATATATTACTAAAGAGGCGTACAACGCAGTAGATGGATTTGATGAATCTCTATACATTATGGAAGATTACGATATTATACTTCAAGCAAAAAGAGCAGGGTATAAAATCGGCATTATAAAAATGGGATGCCTAGCATCAGACCGACGCTACAAAAATAATTCATTACGCCAAATACTCCGAGGTATATATGGTGAATTGTATCGTTATACACATGGTCTACGCATTACAAAACCAATTTATGAATATAATATGGGCGGCGAAGATAAAGATAACGGCAAAGATACCGATCCAAGGAATCAAAAAATTAAATAATTATTCAGCAGATATTCTTGTTCCGACATGCTCTCCACTGGCAGCACGTACTAGATTATCTTCTTGTAGCAACTTACAAACCACCAACGGTAATTTATAGTCAGCAGCAAGCGCGATAGAAGCTTTATCCATAACTTTAATATCTGGACGTTCGACTGCCTGTTGGAGTCTTAGTGTATTAAACTTTTTAGCATCCGAAAACCTAACTGGGTCTTTATCATAAACACCATCAACTTTAGTAGCCTTTATAATCAGATTACAATCCAGCTCAAGCGCCAAACTTACTGCTGCCGTATCTGTAGTTAGATAGGGGCGAGCAGTTCCTCCAGCTACTATAACTACACGATGTTTAACTAAATGACTAATCGCTCGACGATGTGTAAATTGGTCTAAAACCTGATCAGCCTTAATATTAGAAAGTGCTCGTGCTGGCGTTCCGCTAAAATTAAAAACATCAGCCAGTGCAATTGCATTCATCATAGTTGCAAGCATACCGATATTATCTGCACTAACGCGTTTAACACCGCCATGAGCCAGCTGAGCTCCACGGGCATAATTACCACCGCCAATCATAATCACGACTTGTGATCCTAAAGCCGTTATTTTTGCCGTTTCCTTAGCAATCCAGGCTGCTCGTTCTGCATCAAAACCACTATCAAATTTTCCTTGTAACTGTTCGCCCGAAAGCTTTAAAAGAATACGATCGTACATAGGTATAGTATACCATAAAACACAATATCACTCGTAGAGAAGTTAATAATTATGTTATAATTACCGTAATAATGGCGAAAAAAAATAAGCAAGATAAAAAGCCCATCATCCCGCAGATTGTTAATAAGCGGGCTAAATTTGATTATCACCTTGAAGAGGAGATTGTAGCTGGCATGGTTCTTAACGGCCGTGAAGTGCGCGCCGCCCGTGACGGTCATGTTCAATTAAAGGGCGCTTTTGCCACAATCCGCGGTGGTGAACTCTGGTTGAATAACGCGTCATTTAGTATAAAGCTAAATGAAAGAGGCAAAGCCAATCAAAAAACCGTAGATACCGAACCAAAAAAATTATTAGTATCGCGGAGGCAGCTAAACAATCTAATAAAACAAAAGCAACAGGGCTTTACGATTGTACCGATAAAAATGTTAACTGGCGGCAAATTTATTAAATTAGTAATTTCACTAGGTAAAGGAAAAAAGAAATTGGATAAACGCGAAACTATTAAACGCCGCGACATTGAACGCGACGCTAAGCGAATTTTAAAATTTAGATAATACATTTAATATTAAAGTATAAGGAAAACCCCGCCGTAAAAACAGCGGGGTATGTGGATTAGGATTTGTTGATCTCGGTCAAAGAATCGATCGATTGCGACAGCGAAGGCTCATAGCGAAAGGTACGTGAGAACAAATCTCGCCCAATATAGGCAAAACCATCCTCTGGTAAGACCGTCACTCGAAAGTCACCCTCATGACCTTGGTTCAAACCATAGGAATTACAAGTTACTTTAGGGGAAACATTATGGTAAACACGTTCATTAAGATTAAACATGGAACCAAAATCTTGAAGTAAATCTAAATTAATATCTTTTTCTTCAAGATCTGAATCTTTCCCAGCATCAGACGCTTTCAAAGCATCAGACACTTTCAAAGCATCAGATACTTTCAAATGAAAGCGCTTACACTCGCTTGGAAGAGGTTTGGCATCAGCACAGCCGAGCCGATAGTTACGATGCCACTCACAAGCCTTCTTGAAGTCACGCATATTACGAACATGGACCTTGAAAAGTTTGCCGTTACACATGGCAAATCCTAACATGACAGGGAAAGTAAATTTATTGCTTTCAAATTGGAAGGGACGAGGTTAGCTTTTTGCAAACCCATTTTCTATATTAGCATACTTATGTTTATAAGTCAAACTACCAATCTATAAAGATTCTAAGGAACAATGAGACAAAAGAAAAACCCCGCCGTAAAAAACAGCGGGGTATGTGGTTTAGAGCCAAGCATTGAATAGCTTAACAACTTTACACATGTCACTTATTGATGGCAGTTGCGATAGTCCAGGGTTGGTGCCGAAAAGGCGCTCGAATACATATCGCTCAACACAAATATAACCACCATCTAAGAAAATCACTACCGTAAAGCCTTTACATAGGTGAGTAGAATTAGGATTATACGCCCTCAAAACAAACACAGAATCACTCGGAGTGTATTTCTCAAGGCCACGCAAGTCTAGAGAAATGGTTTCTTTGGTACCATTCCAGCTTGTTTTATCATCATAATTTGAAACCTCTAACTGGCAACATTTAAACTCACTTGGAATATTCTCAGCAATGCCACTGACAATAAGGTAGTCACGATACAATACAAAAACCTTCTTAAACAACTGATATTGAAACAGTTTTTTAAACCCTTTTGGCATATAACTCTCGATATCATAATAGGAACGATACCGATTAAAGCTCTTCTTAAGGGTGCTCATATTCTGAACATAGATCCTGACGATTTCATTGCTACACATGGCAAATCCTAACATGACAGGGAAAGCAAATTTATTGCTTTCAAATTGGAAGGGACGAGGTTAGCTTTTTGCAAACCCATTTTCTATATTAGCATACTTATGTTTATAAGTCAAATGGATAGTCTACACTTTCAAGCAAATAAAAGAGAACCCCGCCAGAAAACGACGGGGTATATAGTTTAGGATTTATACTTTAAGAAAGAACCGATGCAGGTTCATACTTAAAGACGTGAGTGAAGAGAGACTCTTCAATGGTAGCGTACTTTTCATTTGTATTGACTCGCACGCGAGGAGGACGAGGACGGCTCCACCATTCAGGGCTCTCAATAGGCTTAAGTGTTATTACACCATCTTTTTGGTGATGATTCGATGATTCCAATTCGCAAAGAATTGTTTTGATCGCCGAATCTCCATTCTCAGAATCTGAGATTTCCAAAGAGACAGTGTCGCCTTTTGAACTCAGGAGTTCGTTCACATTATGAACATGAACTTTAAGATCAGACATGATCATATCCTTAAACAACAGGGAAAGCAATAGTTAGTTATTGCTTTCAAATCGGAAAGTACTGGGCTAGCTTTTTGCAAACCCATCTTCTATACTACAACTTTATAACATATAAGTCAAGTGTGTAGCATCAATCTACGGAGTTCTGTTATAATTTGGATATGAGATTATACTCTTGGAATGTAAATGGAATTCGTGCTGTTATTAAAAAAGGTACTTTTTTACCTTTTATTAGCAAGTATCAACCAGATATATTATGCCTACAAGAAACTAAAGCCAAGAAAAATCAAGTCGAGATTGATCTACCAGATTATTTTGAAATATGGAATAGCGCCGAACGAGCAGGATATAGCGGAACGGCAATCTTTAGCAAAGCTAAACCGCTTAATACTTGGCTTGATTTCCCTGAAGATATAGTTAAAAAATATAATCTAGATCAAGATAATTATGGCAATCCAAACAATGAGGGTAGAATAATTGCAGCAGAGTTTGATAATTTTATCGTGGCAACGGTCTACACTCCCAATAGCAAAGGTGATTTAAGCCGTTTACAATTACGCCACCAAAAATGGGATAAAGCTTGGCTTGAATATATGAAAAAACTTGAATCTATAAAACCAGTACTTTTTTGCGGCGATCTTAATGTAGCCCATACAGAAGATGACTTAGCAAACCCCAAACCAAATATTGGTAAACATGGATTTACAAATGAAGAACGGGCAGGATTTGATGCTTTTATTCAATCAGGATTTAAAGATACTTTTAGAATTTTTACAAAAGGTAATGGTTATTATAGTTGGTGGACACACTGGGCAAATGCCAGAGCCAGAAATATAGGCTGGAGGATTGACTATTGGCTGGTATCGGAAAAGCTAGCAAATAAAATAACAGAAGCACAAATTCACCCAGATATTATGGGAAGTGATCACTGCCCAGTCAGTATAGCAATTGATATTTAGGATTATTATGCAACAATTTCCCTTTTGGCAAATCCAAAAACCAGGCGAACCAATTTTTACAGATATTTTATGGAATAAGCCCGAGCGCCGAGAACAATCAGGTAGACTAGGTATAATTGGTGGAAATAAATTAGGCTTTGCTGGCGTAGCTGAAAGTTATAGTACAGCATTAAAAACAGGTATAGGCGAGGCTCGTATTTTGTTGCCCGATGTATTAAAAAAGAGCATCCCAACTAATATCACAGAAGCACATTTTGCACCAAGTAACTTAAGCGGTAGTCTAAGCCGTGATGCTTTACCCAATATGCGCGCTTTAGCAGAGTGGGCAAATGGCATTCTATTAATTGGCGATGCTGGTAGAAGCAGCGAAACCGCAATAGTTTATGATGATTTTATACGCGATTACAAGGGAGTGCTAATACTCACCAGAGACGCAATTGACTTGATTTCATCTAGCCATAACCAAATTTTAGAACGTAAAAATACGCTTTTTGTAGCTAGTTTTGCGCAAGTCCAAAAACTGTTCCGTAGTGTATATTACCCTAAAATGCTGACGTTTAGCATGCAACTTCTGCAATTTGTTGATTCTCTACATAAATTTACAGTAACATACCCAGTAACAATTGCTACTTTACATAAAGATACTATAATAATAGCCAACAGGGGCAAAGTTATAACGATGGAGTGGACCCAGCCCTTAAAGATATGGCGCGGTAATACAGCTAGCGTAATGGCGGTGTACTACTTATGGAATCCAAGTAAACCGCTAGAGGCTATCTCTGCAGGAATTACAGAGTAATAAAAAATTGCCAAAAGGCAATCTATATATAATCAATAAATTTGTGGTACCGCGGGCCGGACTTGAACCGGCACGAGCTAATGCTCACCAGATTTTGAGTCTAGCGTGTCTACCAATTCCACCACCGCGGCAAAAATACAAAAGGCAAATCTTTGTATGACTCGTAATCTATTGTATAATAGAATGAGAAAAAATACTAGATTCATGGATCCAAAATATAATTTTTCACAAAATCAGTCTAATTCAGGAGTGCAAAATACTTCTGATAATGGTACGCCTATAAATTCAAATCAGCGAGAGGCGGCTTTATCTTTAGTGCGCAACGAAATTAACAATCTTTATAAAAGCAAAAATCAACCTGCGCTAACTAATCAAGGAAACATACAAAATAACGAGTCTGGTATTCTGAATATTTCGCACAATAGCGACACGGCGGCAAATAATCCAACAAATAACAATAACCAAAATCAATACACCACAAATAACCAGACTGCAAATCAAGCTTACATACAGCAATTAAATGCCGAGCAATGGAAAAAATATCATAGTGCATGGCAGACTTATTATCAAAAATATTACGAACAATACTACGTTAATGAAATACGTAAAAATCTTGGTGCACAAAAGGAACAGTTACGCAATCGTTCATTAGGCAATGCTGCTGCAAATATCTTTGCTGGGCAAAATAACACCGACCAATCTAATGATAGCTCTAATTCCCCAAAAACTGAAGCTTTGAATAAAATTCGACGAGACATCATAGCTAAAGCACAACATTCAGCAAAAAAAGCCCGTAAAAGTCGTCATTTTATACCAATAGCAGGAATGCTAACAGCTTGTATAATTGGTCTTCTTTTACAATATAATCAGTTTCTAATTGCCAATGTTAAAGCATATGTGTCACCAAGCGAATCTCAGCCAGAAAGTATTATAATTGATCCAAACGCAGATGTTCCAGTCGGCCCAGAAAATAAGATGATTATACCAAAAATCAATGTTGATGCACCAATTGTGCTCAATGTCGGAAGTAGTGCCAAACAACAACTAGACGCAATGTCGAATGGTATCGCCCACGTTAGATACCCAGGCGCAAGTGCGTTGCCTGGTCAAATTGGAAATGCAGTATTCTCAGCTCATTCTAGTAGCGACTGGTCGGATAGTGGGGCGTATAAATTTATCTTCGTGCAGCTTGAGCGACTCACTAATGACGATGTTATTTATATAAATTACAACTCTAAGCGCTATGCCTATAAAGTTTTTGATACCAAAACTGTATTGCCAACCGAAACGCACGTTTTAAATTACAAAGGTAACGATCCAATTATTACCTTGATAACATGTACTCCATTAGGTACTGCACAAAAGCGATTCCTAGTTTTTGCCAAACAGATAAGCCCAGATCCTAGTAACGCGGAAAAAGCTCAGCCTACTAAGATATCACAAACACAAACTACAGCCCAAATGACTGGAACACGGCCAACACTAATTGAGCAGTTATTTGGCGCAAGATAAATCTATATTGAAACTTATTAATTATTAACTAAATAAATCTAAATATCAAGCAATTGAATTCGCACAAACTGGTAATCGCCAGAGGAGTTCTTATTTATACAATAAAGATACTTGCCAGACGGGCTAATAGTTGCATCAAATTTAGCAATAACAGGTAATAGATCATTCTGATTTTCACCGTCAAATTCATAGGTTCGCAAGGTACCATTATTATCACCCCATAGCATGTATGTATCAAGATAGCGTAACTTTTGCGCCTCGCCAGATACATTGGGCTTTATCTGAGTTGAACTCTGCAAAGTAGATTCTAAATTATACGTAGAAAAACTTTTACCATCCTGAACAGTTGCTAATTGACCATTTTCCGTTACGTTAACGCTAATAATTTCTTGGTTCATAGAAAACTTTGATATCTCAGATAAATCAAGCCGATCATTTTTATTATCAGAAGGTAGTCCATAGAATAAGCTCTTACTACCATAAAGCCAAGCTTGGTTACCATTTGAGACTAAGAAGTAGAATCTATCATAGTATTTATCTACATCCATAAAAGCTTTTTTACCTGCTTCTAGTGGCAGAGTTTTAATAATCCTAGGCTCTTTAAACCCTTTTCGAATATAGCCGAATTTACGAGTTTTAGAAGTTGGATTATCTTGCACAAATAGAATATAGCCATCGCCATAAAGGCTAAAATTATTAACATTATCAATAAGTGGACTGCTGATTGTTTTATTAGAAATATCCAAATTGCGCACCTTACCGTCAATCAATGCGTAAAGCTGCGATCCTCCATAATCACCAAATACAACTTCATTTATATTATCAATACCAAAAGCTTGATTTATATTTACAGATTCCTCAGGCTTCTCTGTATCTAAAATTAACCATTCAATAGGATTATTAGCGCGAATATGTTTCAAAACCACATAACGTTCATTTCCGCTCCAAAGATAAAGTTTAAAATTGCCGAGACCTGCTTTATCATAACTTGAATCAGGCATAGAGACAGACTTAAATTCAGGTGTGTCGCGATCTATAAACGCAATATTTACTGTTGGGTTTGTAGCATTTTCAAGTAACGCGTAACGTCTACTACTACCAGAGGGGAGGGCATCAGCTAAAGTTTTTGGCAGATCCAAAACAGACTGAGGTGAAAGTTTATTTGGAATCAATCGAGGATAAGCCACCCATGTGATTTCACCGCCCTTTACTTTAACTTGTTTTTGCCACGTTCGATAATTCTCCTTCTGTATCCTGAGGTTGTAATCTCCTTCTATAGGAGCAATTCGCGCCCTAGTGTTGGTACTATGACGCTGATTATTTAAATACACTTCTGCACCGTTTGGCTTACTATCAACCTGTAGAATTCCTATACGCTCTACATGGCCTTCCGTACCATTAAAATTAAAACTATATCCAAGCATCAAGGCGGTTAGAACGGTAACCCCAATCACAATAGACACAGCAGTTAATGCCATAAAGAATAATTTCTTGGCTAACTTTTTCTTGCGAGAAGAAAGATAGTACATACAAGTAGTATTATACCAAAATATTGCAAAAAACACAGTGCTTATGCTACAATCAGCTTATGATTTATACGTAAACGGGTAGAGTTTACGAATGGGTTTATTTATGGAAAATAACAAGGGAACTAGTAAGATTTTAACTACTCACACACCATCGCGTCCAAGAAGCAATATTGGTAGTGCTGGCGGTATGCATATATCTCGCCAAAAATCCAGAACCCTGAATCGTAAATTTGTAAAAAAACCAAATTTTACACCGCCTCAAGATAATAATCTTGATGGAGTGATTGCAAAGTCAAAATTAGAGGCAGCCATAAAGCAATCCCAATCAAAGATTATCACCCAAACGGCGCAAACAAACCAATCTACTCAAAAACCACAAAATAAAAATATAGAGAGAGTCAATACTGCAATTAGCGAAATCGTTAAAGCGCAAAAAATAATCGAAGCAAATAAAGTGAGGCTTGCGCAAACACAAAAACCCGAAGCAAGCATAATAAAGAAAACCACACCCAGACTTAAAGCGCCCACACTATTAAGTAATGTAGATCACGTAAATAGTCCAATCACAGCGCCTAAAGCTGCTGCAACTCAATCTCGCAAGATGATATTTAATAGCACGGCAGTAAAACACCGACAAGCCTCCCTACAGAGACAAGGGAAACCAATCATTCAGCCTATTCAAAATGCAAAGAACATTCCACTATATACAACAAAAAATTCACCTAGCCAGCACACAAAGAACCAACCTAAACAAAATCAAAATACAATTCATAATCCTAAAGATTCAGATATTTACACAGAACATCCAATTGCTAAAGTTGCGCAAATTCGCCAAGCTGAACGTAAAAATATAGCAACAAACAATGCACCCATTCTAAAAACAGCACGTCAAATTAAAGAGGAAGTTATATCAGAAGCCTTGGCGAATGCACCCAAGCAAGATAGACATCAGATTAAACAGCCTAAACTTTGGGGTAAGGCTAAATTGATTGGTGGACTTTCGGCTGGGCTTATTAGCGCTGCAGCAATCGCATATACAGCATATTCTCAAATTCCATCATTTTCCATGGGAATTGTCAATGCACAGTCTGGCATACAGGCCAGCTATCCAGGTTACATACCAGGAAGCTTCAAAGTTAATGGACCAATTTTTGGCGAAGAGGGCCGTGTACAAATTAATTTTAAATCTACCACAAATGATGATGAGTTTAAGCTTGTTCAAGTAAATAGTAATTGGGACTCTGAATCATTGCTAACAAATTATGTAAAAGATAAGTCAAAAGGGCATTATCAAATAGATAATGAGCGAGGGATATCCGTTTATAGCTACAAAAACGGGGGAGCCTGGGTGAGTGGCGGAATTCTACATATTATAGAGGGAACAGCCCAACTTGGCCCAGATCAGATTAAACGCATTGCATCAAGTCTTAAGTAACTTATAAACATGCTATAATTAGCAATATGACACAAATAAGAACTCGTTTTGCACCCAGCCCAACTGGTTATATTCACGTAGGAAGCTTAAGAGCGGCACTTTTCCCATGGCTTTTAGCTAGGCAAAATAATGGTAAATTCATTTTACGAATAGAAGATACAGATAGATCCCGATTTGTAGAGGGCGCAGAAGAAAAGATTTACGAAACGTTATCATGGCTAGGTATAGATTGGGACGAAGGTCCAATCGCAAATGGTAAAGAAAAGGGTAAATTTGGACCATATCATCAAACTGAGCGTCGGGAAATTTATCTAGAATGGGCTAAAAAATTGATAGATAAAGACTTAGCATACGCCGATCCATATACACCCGAGCAAGTTCAAGCTTTTCGTGATGAAGCCAAAGCAAAGAAAGAGGCTTTTCTATACCGAAATTATCGTCCAAAAAATCCGCCAAAATGGGATGGAACTCAGCCTTTAAGATTTAAAGTTCCTGAAATAAAACGTTATACTTGGCAAGACCCCATCATGGGAGAGTTAAGCGCTGGTCCAGAAGCACTAGATGATTTTATATTAATAAAATCTGACGGCTTACCAACTTACAATTTTGCTCATATTGTTGATGATTTTGAAATGGGAATTACACACGTTATCCGCGGAGCAGAATATATAGCATCTACCCCAAGGTATTTATCTTTATATGATGCACTCGAAATTAAACCACCAGTTTTAGCTTGTTCACCTCACATCATGGCGCCATCCGGCAACAAAAAGCTAGGTAAGCGCGACGGTGCAAAGTCTGCTGACGAATACCGTAAAGAAGGCATATTACCAGAGGCTATGATGAGCTTTTTGGCATCGCTTGGCTGGAACGATGGCACAGAGCAAGAAATATTCACAAAAGAAGAGTTAATTAAGAGATTTAAGCTCGATAGAGTGCAAAAATCGGGTGCCCGTTTTGATGAAAAGCGTTTAATTTGGATGAATGGACAATTTATCCGCAATTTAAACTTAGACGACCTCTATGAACGTTGCCAACTATTTTGGGGCAAAGAAGCAAATTCCGCAGATGTAATATATAAAAAGCAAGTGCTAGCCCTGGCACAAGATCGGCTTAAAACTCTAAAAGATCTGCCAACTTTAACCAGTTATTTCTTTAGTGAACCAAAAATCAACTTAGATTTAATTTTAAACAACAAACAGCTCAAAAAATTAACATCAGAAGAGCAAAAAAAGTTACTACAAATATCGTGTGATGAACTCAATAAAATCAATGATTGGACCTCAGAAAATATTCAAAATTGTCTTAATACGCTTCTGGAAATTACCAACCAGAAGCCAGGTATTTTATTTAGCTTAATAAGAATTGCTACGACTTGGGCACAGTTTAGTCCGCAATTAAATGATACACTTGCGTTACTAGGTAAAGATAAAAGCCTAGATAGATTAAATCTTGCGATTAAAAACATAGTGTAAGATTGCACATACTAATAGATAAATAAAGGCAAAAGTCAACTTGACGATTTTGCTATACACTATTAAAATTATTAGCATAAGCCTAAAAGGTAGTGTAATGGAAAATAAACAACCAAATTTTATAAACACAAAAAAATCCTTTATTTTAAAATTACGAGAATGGATTTTTAACCATAGAAAGTTATCCATAAGTGTTTGTATTGTTCTAGTTGTGGCGTTAGTTAGCGGTGGGATTACGCTAGCAATTATTCTGAACAAACCAAAGATAGAGACAAAGTCCGTTACAAAATCCGTATTAAAAAAACCAAAAACAAAGCCCACACCTACACCAAAAAAATATTATGCGCCACTGACTGGCAGGGAAGTTCCTGATGAATCAGCTACTAAACGCGCAATCACCGCAATTATGATTGAAAATAGCCCAGCAGCACGCCCACAAAGTGGGCTGCAAGGAGCAGAAATAACCTATGAAGCTATCGCCGAGGGTGGAATTACGCGCTTTTTAAATCTATATCAACAAAGCAAACCTGGATTGATAGGTCCCGTAAGAAGTTTGCGCCCATATTATGTAGACTGGTTAGCACCATGGCAAGCAAGTGTGGCGCATGTTGGCGGCAGTAAGCGTTCTCTTGATGAAATTAGAAATGGTAAATATAGAGATATCGATCAGTTTTTTAACGGAGGTAGTTACTGGCGTAGTACAGACCGATGGGCTCCTCATAATGTTTATACAAATTTTGAAAGATTAGATGCACTAAATTCCGCAAAGGGCTACATAGAATCCACGCCGCTAGCAATTAAACGAGCGCCAACCAGCGCAAAATCACCCAAGCCAAATGCAACGAATATAAGCGTTACTATGAGCGGAGCAACTTATAATAGTTCATGGATATATAATCCAGAGGCAAATAATTACCAACGCAGCCAAGCAGGCGCACCTCATTTAGATCGTGAAGCTGGACAAATCACCTCTGATATTGTTGTAATATTAAAGATGCAGATGAACTTAGTTCAAGAGGATGGTTGGCGCGAAAATTATAATAGCAGTGGCGAGGGTGCAGCTATAATATTTCAAAACGGTACCGTACATGAGGTAACATGGCGAAAACCCGCCACAGCAGATCAGCTATCTTTTATAGGAACGGATGGTAAGGATTTTCTATTATCGCCAGGTAAATTATGGATTAGCGCCGTGCCAGCAAATAAAAATGGAGGAGTTACCTGGCAGTAAATGTCCTCTATAGACGATTCAAGCTATATTTGGTATAATTGCAGAGTTATGGCCCTATCGTCTAGCGGTTAGGACACCAGGTTCTCATCCTGGCAACCCGGGTTCGATTCCCGGTAGGGTCACCACAGAGAAATTATCAAAATATAGGCAGCTTTAGCTGTCTATATTTTCGTTGTATACTGCTTGTGGTTGGGTTACAATGAAAGTGAGTATAAACAGTAGACGGGAAGCTTACCTATGTCTAAGAAACAATCCAAATTGAGCAAGATTAATGTAGTCAAACCACGCAAAGTATTACTACTATTCGTCACGCCGCTAATCTTGGTGACAATGATTGTCGGCGGTTTTTTATATCAAATTCCAGCTTGATGTCGCTAACGCTCAGGCTGACATGAAGGAATATCTGCAAAATAAGTATAGGCAAGAATTTGTGGTCGAAAAGCCAGAGCATAAGGGCGGTGGTCTTGCGGTTGAGGGGCATTTTGATGCTGTTGCATATCCAAAAGATGACAGCGCCCTAAAGTTTGTAGTAAATAAATCATCGTCTGGTATATGGGATGGATATGCAGATAAAGTCTGGTCAACCGAAGAGACTAGACGAGTACGACAAAGGCTGGATGAAATTATGTTGGAGAATGACTACAAATATCATATTGAGATAGGTAGTTACTTGGTGCGTGCAGATATTAGATATCCCCTGCCTGATTTGGATAGTTTTATAAACAAGCACAATAAAAGTGTTCTATATACTTTAGAAGTGGATAGTAGTGGTGACAAAAAAGAAACAAATTACAGCAAGGTGCTCTCGTTGCTACGATTACTTCGGGAGAAAAACAGTGACAGCAGGTTAATTTATAGATGGTCAGATGACGATAGTAAACATATAATTTCTGTAGGAAGAGAAGATGGAGATAGAATACTAGACGGATCTATTGAGCTTAAAGATATAGATAGGGTGATTAGATAAGGAGGTGGTATGTCATTGAGCCCTGAGCAATATTTAGCGTTGAGCACCTTGCTGTGTAAAGACATCAAAAGCCTGAGATATGTATTACACGGCGAAGAATAAAAGCAAAAGAACGAAAAAACGCGCGTAAATAAAAAACCTGGTGAGCTTCCAACTATTTCTAGATATCCAAGTAGATTGAACTGTCCAGTATAACGTAATAGAATAAGCTTATGGTAAACAACGGTTATCCTTATAAAGATAAAAAGTTAATTAAGCTTGTGGCTATTGTGCTAGTTTGTGTAGCTATATGTTTTACCGCTGGAATCATAACAATCCTATATCTACAGCAGCACACTTCTCGCCCTAACACTGGCTCTGATACTAATGCTAGCTCCGATACTAACAGTAGGCCTTGGTCAACTAAGGACGAGTTCTATGAGAAGATGAGAGATCTCCAGATCGGCATGGATAGAGACATAGTCGAGGAGCTTATCGGCAAACCAGACTTATATGGCAGAAAGATATACGACGGTAAATATGAACTACAGCGTTGTGGCTATGACTTAGGAGATCCTAAGGCGTATCAAGAAATAATTTATATGAATGGAACAGTATGGGGTATTGCCTCAGTGGTCGGATCTATTAATCAGCTGAATAGCTTCTGAGATTTTGATCTATCAGGTCTTCAGCTCTCCGCTCTCAAAGATTCTTCTAATCCTCTCCGTTCCTGGAAGGTTGTGTCTCACAATCTATGGTTGTGTAGAACCACTTTCTTGTATATAGATTGTGCTTAAGTTAAAATAATAACATCTAAGAAATAAAGCAGCTGGAGGGGTGATGGCAAAAAGTAGTAAGCAAAGTAAAAACAGGCTATCTGTCCCACATAAGAAGATAGCCATTGTACTGTCTTGTGTGGTCGGTGCTGTGATTATACTATTTGTTATTCTGATGCTATATCTAAATTCGTTATTGCAAATATCTTCGCCTGATAAGGCAAAGTATCGAATGCAGCAATACCTTTCCAGTAAATACAGTGAAGATTTTAACATAAATAGCCCCAAATATGAAAATGGGGGTTTTGGCATAATTGGCTCATGGAAGTCTGAGGCTTATCCTATATCAAATCAGAGGTTAAAGTTCGATGTAAGTTGTACCCCGTCTAGAGACGGGACTTTTAGTCCATCAAGTTGTAGCGATCAATACATCGCCGCCATCTGGTCAGTCCAAGCCAGTAAGGAGTTAGAGGCTATAGTAAAAGAAGTTAATGCTAGTAGTGGCAATAGCTATAAAGCAGATAGTGCACGGGCAGAAATTGTCTTATCTGAAGATTTGGTAGATTCTGTGAATAAACAGTCTAAGTATGAGGACAATAAAACCAAGGACAAAGGCTTCCTGTATAGATTAATAATAGACGCCCCAAACGACAGCCAAAAGGCCTCTTACATATTTAAAATTGTGGAAAGACTACGACAAGAAGGTGTATACAGTGTAGACGTAGATGTAAATAGAAATAACAATTCAAAGATAAGATGCGAAGTGTTCTTTAATAAAAATAAATTAGGTAACAAAGACGATATAGAGTCATGCATTGTTAAGACGGGAGAATAGAAAGATGGCATTAAGTACAAAAGACTATCTAAATCTGAGTGCGCTGGCATACATAGATTTTAATAAATCTCTTATGGGTGTAACCATTAAAGAGCTTATTGAGCGTAAAGCTATTCCGAAAGATGATCTAAATAAAAATCCCGAACTCTCCGCCCTCAAAGATCCTTCTAGCTCTCGTCAAATTTTATCTGACACTAATTTCAAAACAGTTACTAACCTCAGATTTACTTTTCCCAATAAGACCACTAGAGTGTTGTATTAGGCTTATGTTTAAGATAAAATAAAAACAAGGCAGTAACATGAAGAATGATAAGTGGGATGGTTGTAACTAAAAAATCTAAAACTAGAAATGCTACACAAGATGATAATGATTCTAAAAAAGTGAAAAAGCTTGTATTGATGATACTAAGCATAGGTTTTATTTTATTGGTGACGGTGGCGGCTGCATTGAATATATATATCAAAAATGAAGAGGCGGTGTCTGAAACTAAAAATAAAATGGCTATTTATTTACACAATAAATACAACAAAGATTTTGAAGTGGGTCGTCCAAAGCTTAGCGGTGGTGGGCTGGACGTCCTCGGCACTTGGGAGGCTGATGCTTATCCGACTGACGACAAAAGTATGATGTTTCGTATTATAAAAGCAGAAAATAGAGATAGTTTTTCTGATCAATACACTGCAAAAATCTGGTCTCAGCGCGAGACCGCCCGCCTAAACAAAATAGCCCAGCAAAATGCTTCAAGTTCAAAGTGGAAAGTTAATGCTTCGGTAGAAATCTATTTGGCAGAACCATTGGCAGATACCGCACGCCCAGATAATCCGAAGATGGAAAGCATTATAAAGCAAGATCATGGTTTGTCATATACCGTCGAGCTATCTTATAAAGGCTTGGAAAGCGATACCTCTGTAGACGATATGGTGAATGATGCGAATCGCATTACTTCAGCTATCCGTGATAGTAATATACATAATCTAGATATAAATTACTCTATAAGCACCAAGCATGGTAAAACTAAAAAGTGCGAGACTACTTATTATAAACCATTCAACTATTCGTACGATAATATAAAAAACTGTCTAAAATGACAGAAATAGGAAGGGGTGAATAATGGTTTCAACTATAGATTATCTAAATCTTAGTGCATTATCCTATGGTGATTTTACGAAGGAGGCAGAAGGTAAAAGCGTTGGTTATATTATAGATAAAAAGCTCTTTTCTAATAATCTCAAGCTATCAGACCCCGAACTCTCTGCCCTCCAAAATTCTTCCAATCCACTTCGCTCCTGGAAGGTTATAGCTCAATCTCCTTCTAGTGTCAGTGAAGTGAAAGTCGTAAATTATCGCGGATATAAACGAAAGGAAGTTGTTACTCGCTCTATCCCCTTTTCTTGTACTGCTTTTCAAAACCCCGAAACAGGTGAGATAGTATTTGCCTTTCGTGGTACTAATAATATAAAAGATTGGGGTACGGACATACAAATAGCGTCTTTCGTTCCACAGGTATTTATTCGCCAATTTCAACAAGCAAAAGACTTTGTGTTTAATACTTTAAACGAACACGGTCCAGTATGTTACGAGACTAAAGATGCTATGTTCAAGGCTCTCAATCAGAATAGTAATGTTAGCTTTACTGGACACTCGCTAGGTGGCGGGTTGGCTCAGTATATGACATACGTAACTTCTGATATGGAAAGTGGTGATATAGGGGTAAAGTCAGTAACCTTTAATGGCGTTGGTATAGGTCAGAACACTTGGGATATTGAAATATGGGATAATGGATATAAGTATAATTCAACGAATCATATTAATTCTGGAGATCTTACTGGTAATTACGGCATGAGACTGGGCAGGCAAGTTTATCACGTCGATGCATTGAGTGGAGTGCGAGCTCAATCGGTGAACCTCAAGGCGTTAACAACTATGCTTATGTATAAGGTCTATAGCCTTACGGGCAAGAATCGCAATGTTGATTATCTTGCTAAAATAAAGAACATTCAAAAGGGTCTAAAAGACGGAGATGAATATAGGAGTACTATGCTGGCATACGCAGGATTCTTTGGCGGCGGGGGTGGTTCGGGTATTGCAAGGTATCATATGCTTGACACTCTAATAGACAGGACAACAGGTAATATAACAGATACCATAGAGGAGAATGTAGCCGGCTTGGCTAAGTTCGACCAGGACAAGATCGAGAAGCTTATTGGAGCTATCAAAGTTATTGAAGTAGCTAAAAGAGAAGGTAATTATAAGGAGTCATTACTGACCAATAAATTGCCTTTCTATAAATGGAAAGAGCATAGGTCTGGTAGATATGAGGGGGTGCCCGGTAATCCTCCAGCAAAAGAGTATGGCAAAGCTAAATACAGCTATACAGACGCTCAAATTGGCTATGCAAACTACGTACTGAAAGAATTTGAAAGGATGTTATCGAGTGGGGAATACAAAGATATTGAGGTTATTTTCCAGAAAGCTCAAGCCGAGCAAAACCGCCGCATTGATCCGCTAGTGTTTGATTTGGGCGGCGACGGAATAACGACAGTTTCACTTGAAGAATCAAACGCTTTCTTTGATTTGGATAATAATGGCTTCGCTGAGAAAACCTCGTGGGTTGGTGCTAAAGAAGGTTTATTGGCATATGATAAAAATGGCGACGGTATAATTAACGGCGGCAACGAACTGTTTGGCGACCGTACTTTAATGAAGGATGGTAAGACATTGGCGTCAAGCGGCTTTGCTGCCTTGGCAGAGTATGACGATAATAAGGATGGCAAGATTGACAGTAATGACGTAATATATGCGCTGTTGCGAATTTGGCAAGATGCTGATGGCGACGGTATTGCTTCTGCTGGCGAGTTAAAGCAGTTGGTTGATTTGGGGATCGTGTCCATCGGCTTGTCGTATAGCAACACTGGCGTGACCGACAGTGCTAATAATATCCAAGTGCGGACAGGAACGTTTACCTTGGCAGATGGCAGTTCTCGGACAGTTGGGGAATACCTACTAAATCGTAATCCAGTACATTCGGTAGATTCGTCGCCGATAGAGATTTCTGATAGCGTTGCGTTATTGCCAAATGTGCAGGGAGCAGGAAATGTTGGCTCACTGCATAAAGCGATAATGCAGGATAAATCTGGTTCTTTGCGTAGCTTGGTAGGGAAATTTATTGCAGAAAAGGATGTTGCAAAACGTGAGGCGTTGACTGAGGATATTTTGGCGCTTTGGGCTGGGGCGGATTCTGTTGATCCAAAGAGTCGCGGCGATGCGTTTGATGCCCGGAAATTGGCTGTATTGGAAAAGTTTTTCGGTGCAGAATTTCAAGGGTCGCCAAACGCCAACTCGGCACCCTTGCTAAAATCTTCGTATACTAAATTGTTTGAAGTTGTGTATGTGTCATTGATTTCTCAGGCGCAGTTGAAAGATATAGTGAATAGCGTGGCTGATGGCAATGATGAGATTTCATTTGAGAAAGCTAAACAAGTTATAGATGCCGCTATTGCTCAAGATCCTGTTGCTGGCTCTGGCTTATTGGGCGAATTTGCGCGGGCGATGAAATATTATGGATTAAAGAGTAGTAAAGAGTTTGCTGTTTTGCGAGGTTATTATGCTGGTAAATCTGCGGAGTATGGTCGTATTATTGATTTTGCTGGCGAACAAGTTTTACGCGGTACGTCCAACGGAGATTCGCTCAGTGCGGGTGATTTGTACACTTTGATAGATGGCGACGCCGGTAACGACATTCTCGAAGGCAACGCCGGCAACGACACTCTTGTTGGCGGCACCGGCAACGACTATCTCGAAGGCGGCGAAGGCGACGACACCTACATCTTCAACAAGGGGGATGGCTCGGACACGGTTGTGGACACGAGCGGCATAGACACTATTCAGTTCGGCGAAGGAATCTCGCCAGATGACATAGTCGCCAAAGTAGTGCAAGATAGCAACTATGTAAACCTTGAGCTATCCATAAAAGGTACAGATGACAAGATAACCGTACGTCAACACTTTGGCTACAACTACAACAGCTACGAAGAAACACCTAGCTACCAAGTAGAAAAAATCACTTTCGCCGATGGCACAACCTGGGATACCAAAACCATCCACGACAAAGCCCACAACATGTCTGGCACCGAAGATAACGACACGCTTTACGTCAACGACAAGTCTGCCACCACCTTCCGCGGTCTCGGTGGCAACGACTCCATAGTTGGCGGCATTGCCAACGACCTCCTCTACGGCGATGACGGCAATGACACTATGTATGGTTATGAGGGCAACGACACTCTTGTTGGCGGCACCGGCAACGACTATCTCGAAGGCGGCGAAGGCGACGACACCTACATCTTCAACAAGGGGGATGGGGAAGATAGGATATTCGACGCGAACGGTCTAGCTGACGAAGTTCGCCTGGGTCATGAGTCTATCGATGTGGTATTCGAAAGAGTCAATAGCAGCCTGCGCGTTCGCATGCCTGGGTCGCTTGATGCGATTACGATTGACTCGTGGTACAACGGAGACGCGTACAAGATTGAGACTTTCAAGTCTACCGACGGAAACGTAATCACTCACACGCAAATCGAAAGCCTCATTCAGGCGATGGCGTCGTTCCAGAACGACACGGGCATGACATGGGAACAGGCGCTGTCCGAACAGCCGTCTCAAGTTCGCTCAATCGTTCAAGAGTATTGGACTGTGCCAACAGTGTAGCGTACGTGTTGGCATTTTGCTTGGCGCAGCGTTGATCAAAATGTGTCGAAAAATCGTTTTATCATCAAACGAAGTAGTTTGTATAGTTCGTTGATTTCGCTATTTTTGCGTATGATTTTTGGGTGGGAGTCCGCGTCCTTTCCTCTGAGATTGTCTTGAGTAACTGTGTTTGTCAATAAGTTCAATAAAAACTCTACGTCGTAGCCTTCGCTATGAACTACTTGGCGGCGCGCCGAATTGATGGATTTCAGAAGAGATTTATAATCGCTCATGTCGATGTCTAATTTATCCAGCGCGATTTTTAGAGATTTCATAAAAGTTGGTCTGGTCATCAGTGCATATATTTCTGCCTCGGAGCGCAAATAAAAGTCGCGCACGTCGCTAGTTATCTCCGTTTCGATTGCTTTAATTGCGGCGATAACTTTTTGAATAGATTCGCAGTTGGCTTGTTTGTCGTGTTTGTTGATTCGCTTAAATTCTCGTTCAGCAACCGCTTCGGCGAAACTTTGCAAAGCAAAAATGAGGCTAGTTACATTCATGAAAAACACTTCTGAGTTTTCGCTAAATCTATAATCTGTGATTCGCGCAAAAGCTAGACCAAGTTTGCTAGTGGTACCCAGGCGTTTGTTGCGTTTTGGATTCAAAAAATAATAAGTCATTTTCGCCAAGTTTTTCGAATGCAGCTCGCGGTTGATTTGTAAAATTGCTCGGTATTCCGAAGCGCCAGAATCCATGGCGTACAGGTGGTTTTTAGCCAGATACAGGGAAATATCGTCACCGAGTTTTATGGAATCTATCTGACAGTCGATGTGGTCGAAGTAGCAAATCCAGTAGAGTTTAAATGCTAGTAAAATTTTACCTAGATCTACAAATGTCAGCGGTTTGTCTCTGCATTCGAATTGATATTTTAATAATGTGGCGAGCCGCGCATCAGATTTATCACGCGTCCGTTCGCTGTGTCGACGGATTGAATAGCCGGCGAAATTATTCACGTCGACACTTTTGTAGGTTGCGGATTCCAATTTTTTCGACAATGCAAATTTGGTGAGACGTTCATATGTGCCAGCTGTATTGACGACTGAATGGATGCTGTCTGGAATGTGCTGGGCGTGAATAGTTATGCTAATTGACGGCGCAGCAGCGCGAAGTATAAAAGTGATGCCACGGCTAATTGACCAATGCAAATAAGCGCGAATATCATATGAAACGTCCCGCACCTCGCCGCTAAGCAAAGTTTGCTTGTAGGATGCGAAAGGGGCTATATAGCCGTCTGGTGTTTTCATGACAACTAGTATGCTTTTGAAGTTGCCTGGCTTGACGACCGACATGCTAGCCTTTAGTTTCAGTTTAGAAATATCTAAATGACCGTGCCCTTGGGCTACTATTTTTCCTGTGGAGCTGTCTAGATAAAATACTTCGCCGATGTACGAGTTTTTGGTTAATTTTTCGCGCACTATCTTTCCCTATATTAATCGCATGACTTATTTACAATTATACAAAAACTTTTCTAGAGCTATCGTTTTACCCACGCTTAAGCTTTGAATTATCGGCAGCGCCTGTTATATTGTAGGCAATTAGAGGGCATTCAAGTGAAGCATGGTAAATCGTTCAATGACAAACGCGGCGCGAAAAACTCGGATGGTCGAGCGGGTATTAAGGCTGGCGCGTCGCAGGAAAAGCAGTCTATGGCAACCGACCCTGGACTGTTTTGCTTCATCAACATCGCTCACTTCCACGGCATCCCCGCCGATCCGGAGCAGATCGCGCATGCTTTGGCGATTGACTCGCATGAGGGCATGAGCGAAGGCGACATGCTGCGCGCTGCCAAATCTATCAAACTCAAAGCCCGTGCTGCGACCGTAAAATACAGCAAATTAGCCAAGCTGCCGCTGCCAGCAATCGTCGGACTGGAGGAAGAAAAATACGCCATCTTAGCGCAAATTGTTGAAGGCAAAATGCTGATGTTGATGCCGGGTGGCACGCCGCCCAAAGTAATTTCTGCCGAAGAATTTCAGAAAAATTGGACGGGTAGAGTGCTGCTTTTTGCGCCGCGATTTTGGCAAGAAACCGATCGCAAATTTAATCTCAAATGGTTTATCCCGACGATTCTAAAATACAAAAAGCCACTACTGCAGGTGTTACTGGCGGCATTGATCGTGCAAATTATTGGTATTTTTACGCCGATTCTCATGCAGGTTGTCATCGACAAAGCCTTGAGCCATCACAGCGTTTCGACGCTGGATGTAATCGTCGGCGGGCTGGTGATTATCGCGATTTTTGAGACGCTGCTCGGTATCGCGCGCAACTATATTTTCACCCACACCACCAGCCGTATTGATGTGATTTTGAGCTCGCGGCTGTTTCGGCATTTGTTTGCGCTGCCGCTACGCTATTTTGAAACTCGGCGCGTCGGCGACACTACGGCGCGCGTTTTGGAGCTGGAGAAAATTCGCAGCTTCTTAACCGGCACGCCGATGACGACGGTTATCGACATCAGTTTTATGTTCGTTTACATCGCGGTGATGTGGTTTTATAGTCCGAATTTGACGTGGTTGGTGCTGGCGAGTTTGCCAGTTTTTGCGCTGCTTTCGGCGATTATTACGCCGATGTTGCGCAGCCGTTTGGACGAAAAATTTAACACCGGCGCCGACGCGCAGTCGTATTTGGTGGAGTCTATCAGCGGCGCGCAAACTATCAAATCTTTTGCGCTCGAGCCGCAGCTGCAGAAAAATTGGGAAGGGCGCTTGAGTAATTATGTGCGGGCAAATTACAAAACTCAGCTGCTGTCTGGTAATGCCGGCGCGTTTGGGCAATTGATTCAGAAAATTTTTGACATCGCGATTTTGTGGGCGGGCGCGCACATGGTTATGGCAGGCAGTTTGACGATCGGCGGGCTGATCGCTTTTCGCATGTTGAGCGGTCGAGTGAGTGGGCCGGTACTGCGCTTGGTGCAATCATGGCAGGATTTTCAGCAAACCGGGATTTCGATGAAGCGGCTGGGTGATATTTTCAACACCAAACCAGAGCCAACGCTTGATCCGAGCAAGTCGCGGCTGCCGGCGATAAAAGGCGACGTGCGATTTGAAAATGTTCGTTTTCGCTACAGTCCAGACAGCCCCGAGGTGGTGCGCGATGTGTCGTTTGGCATTCGTCCCGGTTCGGTGATCGGCGTGGTCGGGCGCAGCGGTTCGGGCAAAAGCACCATCTCGAAATTATTGCAAAGATTATATGTGCCAGAATCCGGCAAGATTTTGATCGACGGCGTCGATATCGCCACCACCGACCCGGCTTGGCTGCGCCGGCAAATTGGCGTTGTCTTGCAGGAAAATTTTTTGTTTAACGCCTCGATTCGCGACAACATCGCGGTGCACAAACCGAGCGCTAGTATGGAAGAAGTTGTTCGCGTTGCCAAAATCGCTGGCGCGCACGAATTTATCACTGAACTCACGGAAAGTTACGATACGTCGGTCGGCGAAAAAGGCGAGGGTTTAAGCGGCGGGCAAAAACAGCGCATCGCCATCGCTCGCGCCCTATTGCACGATCCGAAAATTTTGATTTTTGATGAAGCGACGTCGGCGCTTGATTATGAATCGGAAAATATTATCCAGCAAAACATGAAGCAAATCGTCGCTGGGCGTACGGTGATTATCATCGCGCATCGTTTGTCGACGCTCAAATCGGTCGACAAAATTATGGCGATTGACCGCGGGCAATTGGTCGAATACGGCACGCCGAGCACGCTGCTAAAACGCGGCGGTTTGTACGCGCATTTGTACCAGCAACAGTTTGGGGGCGAGGCATGAAACTTTCAAAAAATGTAAATGATTTACAATATGAATTTTTGCCAGCCGCCGAAGAAATCATCGAAAAACCAGCTGCGCCGCTCGGGCAAATTGTAATTTATTTAGTCACCTTGCTGATTGCGGTGACGTTGGCTTGGTCGTATTTTGGCAAGCTCGATATCGTGGCGGTAGCCAGCGGGAAAGTTTCGACTGAAGGCAGCACCAAAATTATCCAGCCAGCTATTTCGGGCGTGGTGACGGAAATCAAAGTGCGCGAAGGGCAAGCCGTGAAGAAGGGCGACGTTTTGGTTCAGCTCGATAAAACTGTGGCGGAAAAAGACTTAGCTGCCACCACCCAAAGCCTGAACACAGCTCGCGTCGAGCGCGATATTTTGCGGCGTTTAGCCAGCGGCGGCAGCACTGATGACGTCATCGATTCGGCTGAACTTTCTATTGATACCAAGGCGATTTTGCGTGAATTTGCCAGCTCGCAGGCGGCGCTAAAAAACGCGCGTCAGCAGACTTTGAGCGGCAATATCAACAACTACCAGCAGCAACTGAATTTTAATCAGCAAACCAAAAATCGGCTAGAAACGAATTTGCAGGAACTTAAAAATCGTAAAGCTGAAATCGAAAAACAACTGCCAGAAGCGAACCCGGTTGACAGTTTGCGCCTGCAAAATGAACTTAGCACGCTCGAGCAGCGTATCGCCAGCAGCGACACTGCGGTGATTAGCCAAAATCAGCAGCAGCTGCAATCACAATCGGCGCTCAATCAAGCCGAAAACCAATCGCGCAGCCAAATCGCCGAGACTAACAGCGCGATGAGTAGCCAAATTATCGCCGCCGAAAAGCGCATCACCGAACTCGAAAACAGCCTGGTCAAAGCCAAGCAAAATTTAGCGCACACTACCATCACGGCGCCGGTTGACGGGACAGTTCTGCTGCTGGCGACCAAAACGGTTGGCGGCGTGGTGAATTCCGGGCAGCAGCTGGCGCAGGTCGTGCCCGAAAAAGTGCCACTTTATGTTGATGCGACACTGCAAAATCAAGATGTTGGTTTTGTTAAGATTGGTCAGCGTGTTGTTGTAAAGGTTGCAACTTATCCATTCCAACGTTACGGTTACCTTGAAGGCACGGTTGAAACCGTTAGCCCTGACGCAGTGAGTGATGAAAAACAAGGTTTAATTTATAGAACCAAGGTAAAATTAAATAATAGTAAAAGCTCAAAACAGAACAACCTCAAGCTGTTGCCTGGTATGAGCGTCTCGGTTGAAATTACCACCGGCAAACGGCGAATTATTGAATTTTTCCTTGACCCACTCATTACACATACCGAAGATAGTTTGAAGGTTCGCTAGAGTGCGACTTTGTCGAAATAGCGGATTGTTATTAACCGCAGCAATTCATATAGCCGAGTAGCTTCATCATCCTCTTTCATGACGGACCGTTGATCGCCTTTCTCGTTAGCGCTTAACTACATAAGGTTAGATAGGTGCTCCCATATTTAAGTATTCTTCCCAGTATTTCAATGAATCCCTGCTAAACTCCGGTAAAAGCCCCTCACTCTCAACGAGGTTTTTGATAAATTCGTAATATTTCCGCTCTTTTTCGTGAAGGTTGCCGGTAAAGAATAATGCTAAAATCTCATCGTTATTTTGCGAGTCTAATGTTTTGTAGCTGTTTTTCGGCGAGCTATCCGCTGCGCGCGCATGTGCCAACTGCTCAATAAAGCCGCGATAGCACTTGTAGGCCTGCCAATTTTCACTGCGGCGGCGATGTTTGATGTAGCGCAGCGAGCCCATCATCGCGTCGAAATAATCGTGTTCGGTGCGTGGTTCCGACCATTTCTTAATTTGTTTTTCGCGCGGTGCGCGTACGTGATCATTGCGAAAAATTAGCCGTGAATTCGAAAAGAAATTAGTCGTATCGGGCAGCGAAAAACCGATATCAATTTTGTGAAATGGGTTCACGCCAGCTAGGCAGAAGGTGCGGGCGATTTCATGCTCGTTATTCGTAATCGTGTATATAGCGTTAACACCGAACTTATCCGTCAAACTTTGGCGAGCATAGGCTTCGGCGGCGGCCGGATATGGCGTAACGGCAGTTAAATCGATGTCGGAAAATTCATCGTTTCTTCCTGTTGCCCGCGAGCCAAAAAGATACAGCTCGGAGATGTGATGATTCTCGATAAGTATTTTGGAGATTATATCAGCTCCTGCTTTAATCACAGACATCACCTTTCTTATTATCTCATAATTATCTACGCATGAGGCAGTATCTATGCCGCGATGCTAAGTATTATTGTAAACGATTTGTTGTTATAATGAGTTTTGGTGTAGCTTAGGCAAAATAAATAGCATAATGACAACTATCTCAGACGATAAAATAAAAGAATTCATCTCTCTGTTCGATGGCGATATTACCTCTGCTCGTGCAGCGCTTGATAGCTATGAGCAACGACGGAACGCGTCTATTACAACTTCTCATGCAAATCGCCGGCTTCGATCGATCGGTGATGAAATTATTTCCGTACAGCATGTATCAAAGCACTATTTGCTTGGCAGTCAGACGGTTGACGCGCTGCGTGGTGTTACGCTGAATGTTGGCGGGGGCGAGTTTATCGCGATTACCGGCGCGAGCGGTAGCGGCAAAAGCACGCTTCTGCAAATAATTGGCTGCCTTGACAAGCCGACGTCTGGACGAGTCGTAATTGAGTCGAAAGAAACGACACGTCTGAGTGATAGTGCGCTGAGCGACTTGCGCCAGCATGCAATCGGGTTTATTTTTCAATCGTTTTATTTGCAGCCATTTTTGTGCGTGAGAGATAATCTCGCTGTGCCTGCGATGTTTACGGATAAAAAGAAGAAAGATATTGATGCCAATGTTAATAAATTGCTGCAGCGAGTTGGTTTGTTTGAACGTGCTGAACATTTTCCGAAAGAGTTGTCCGGCGGGCAAATCCAGCGGGCAGCGATTGCATGATTCGCGATAGATTTGGTACGACTGTTATTATTGTGACGCACGACATGGAAATTGCTCGTCGGGCGGATCGTATCGTTGAGCTACGAGATGGGGCTATCATATGATCCGGCCGTCTTATGCACTGAAGCTTGCGCGTACAAAACTTCGTTCTAAACGTGGCATGCTTGCAGCATCTGTTATCGTGGCGAGTCTTTTGTTTGCGGCGCTTATCGCAACAATTATTGTGTTTACTGGTGCAGAGAAGAGTGCACAGCGATTTATTGAAAAAGCAGGGAATAATAGCTATCTTGTCAAAACGGAACCAAATATACCGCGGGAGAAAATACTCTTTTCGCAGAGGCTATCGCTTGCAGAAGTTCGTGAAATAAAAGTGTTTGAAAAACAATATTACCAAGCGCTTAGAGAAAAATATGCATCGCTTAAACTTACGTACAATGAAGCTTCTGAAGTTCCTGCCTTGCAACCAGCGGCGTGGGCGGATAAAACTTTACCTGAAGAGCAGCGCGTCGTGGTTAATTCTTCTTCGCCAGTCATTCAGGCTATGGAAGCGCAAAAAATTGAAGCATATGTAAAAACTGCGACGAACAAGCTAAGTGATTTGCGAAAAATCGGTAATAAATATGGTGCGAGCGGTTACTATATAACTGATGCGCCAAGTATGTTGCCGCAAATTCCGATGATGCGCTACGTACAAGGTGGTAAAGAGGATTTTGGTGTGTCGACGCAGAAAGGTGGCATGTTTGCGTACGACGTGTATATCAATGCGATATACAACAGCGCGTATAATTTTAGCGACCAGCGGTTGTTGTCGCGCTACTTGCTAACGACGAAGGCGTCCGAACTAAAAGGTATTCCGGTTATTATAACGGCGCAAGAAGCCGCTGCGTTGTTTGGTGAAAACGCGGGTATCGGCAAAGAGCCGGCTGCGCCGCATGAAAAACGCGCGTGGCTGAAATCGGTGCAAGAAAAACTAAACGGGCAGACTTATCAAGCGTGCTATCGCAATAGCGCCGAGCAAACTATGCTAGAAAAAATTCAGCGCGATTACGTCGAAATGAAAAATAACGAAGGCGCGGCGGGTTACGAAAAACCGCACTTGCTTTACGACTATCCGACGCAGCCGTGCGGCGACGTCGTCGTAAAGGAAGATTCGCGCACCGCCGCCGAAAAACAGGCGGATATGAACGCTGACGACGTGCAGAAAAAGCTTGGCACGTATGTTGCGCCAAGACATCAACTTGTTACATTTCAAATTGTTGGTATTAAGTATGCCCAACCGTATATTGATTACACCAAGGGGCTAGATGAGTATGTAAAGAGTTTGCTGACTGCTCAGAATACATCAATGACGCTTGATATACCGCTCCAGCTGTACGATGCACTGCCAGAACATTTGAAAGTTCAGGATATTCGCCGCGAGCATAGTGCGCGGTCGTCGCGATCTATGGGCGCGAATGAAGATTTCGCGGCGCGTGTCCTTGAATTTGCCAGCCCCGAAAAGGCTCGGGCGTTTCTTGACAACGAAACCTGTCCGTCGTCGAGCACGCAGTGCGGCAAAAAATTTCTCGCTGCACCATATGGTTCAAACTATCTCATCGTTGATGAAATCAGCAAGCTATTCGCTAGAATTGCCGCAATTGCGTTTCCGGTAGCGCTCGGGCTTGCTGCGGTTATCATTTGGTTTACAGTTTCGCGTATCATGGCAGAGAACCGTAAAGAAACCGCTGTGTACCGCGCAATGGGTGCGAAGCGTCGCGACATTGCTCATATTTATGTTGTGTATATTATGCTCATTGCTTTGCGCGTCGTGCTTGTTTCTGTGATAGTCGGAATCGTAATAGCCTTAGCAGTCGATTGCTCGTACGGTGGAGCACTGACCGATACAGCGGCGGCGGCATTTGGCATTATTGATCGTGCACCAGCCGTTCGTTTATTTAATGTTGATTCGCCGTTATTGTTTGTCGTGGTTGCAGCGATAGTAGTTATTAGTCTGGTTGCGAGTATGCAGCCGCTTGTACGCAACACGATGCGTAATCCTATTCGTGATATACGCGATGAGTGATAAATAGAATGCTTTTTCGCCTCGTGCAACGTATCGTTATTGTGCTAAAATATATAGGTAATGAAAGATATAATTAAACGAACGAAGATTCTGGCGACTCTGGGGCCAGCGACAAATTCACCGGAGAAAATTAAAGCATTGATTGAGGCGGGCGCAAATGGCTTTCGCCTGAACTTCAGCCACGGCAGTTATGAAGAACGTCTCGACCAAATCAAATGGATTCGCGATGCGAGCCGGCAAATTGGCCGTCCGGTGGCGATTTTGCAGGATTTGCAAGGGCCGAAAATCCGCTTAGGTGCGCTGAAAGGTAATCATTTTGACGTAAAAGCGGGCAGCGAGATCGTTCTTGACCATGCGATTCAAGAGCACGATGGCAGCGCGAATCTGCCGATTCAATACAACTTGGCGGATAAAGTAAAAGTTGGCGAGCCGGTCTACTTGTTCGACGGTAAAATCCGCGGGCACATGGTTGAGCGCGTAAGCGATACGGCAATTAAAGTACGAATCGACAACGACGGCTTTTTGATGAGCCGCAAAGGCTTGAACCTACCAGACACTGACTTTGGCGGCGATATTATTACGCCGAAAGATATGGCAGACATTGAGTTTGGTGCTGATAAAGATATTGATTTTGTGGCGTTGAGTTTTATCCAGAGTGCAGATGATGTTAACAATTTGCGGCAAATCTTAGTGAGCCAAGGTTCAACGGCGCAGATTATCGCAAAAATCGAAACAAAGGCGGCGATTGAGCCGGAAACGCTGAAAGAAATTGTGAAGGCTGCCGACGGCGTGATGGCGGCGCGCGGTGATATGGCGGTTGAGACAAGCGCCGAAATTGTGCCGATTGTTGAGCGCGAAATTATTCGCTTGTGTCGCAAATACGGTAAATTGTCTATCGTAGCAACGCAGATGATGGCGAGCATGGTTGACAGTCCTGAGCCGACGCGCGCCGAAGTAAGCGATGTTGCGACAGCAGCAATTCTTGGTACGGATGTCGTGATGCTCAGCGATGAAACGGCGAACGGAAATTACCCGGTCGAGACGGTGAAAATGATGGCAAACACGGTGCGCTACACACAGTCGCGCTGGCCGATGAACGACATGCCGATTGAAGAAGGCGAAGCAAACCGCCGCCGTAATGCTATTGCGCATGCGGCGGTTGAGGTGGCAGAGCGTGTGGACGCTGACTTTATTATCGCTGAGACGAAGTCGGGCGCAACGGCGGCGCGGATTGCGGCGCTTCGCCCCGAGCTGCCGATTATCGCCGTAACGCCGTCGCCGCGCGTAGCGCAGCAGTTAGCGTTGTCGTACGCGACGCGCAGTTATGTCCGCGATGATGAAGAGCATGCTGGCGTCAATGTCGCGAAGGAGTTGCTGACAACGGGCAAATATAGCAATAACGGCCGCCTTGTCGTCGTGGTCGTGAGCGGCCGCCAGCCTGGCGCAACGGGTGGTACCGATACGCTGCGCGTGCGAGTTATTGAGTAGCGGGTTTGGGTAGCTCGATAAATACACCTCGGTATTCTCTAGCCTGAGGTGTATTTTTTATAAAAATGACGCTTCGGAGTGTGACCAAACTCAAAAAGGTCATAGACACATTCCTTTAGTAAAATAGTTATTGAAA
>ERZ772764.16-NODE-16-length-137900-cov-41.964511_pt1 | contig 137900 bp, 110 predicted proteins | sample MGYA00512163_ERZ772764 | MGnify/ENA primary metagenome ERZ772764 (study PRJEB29015, sample SAMEA2737903) | human oral metagenome | biome: human oral; feature: human-associated habitat; material: dental | place: China | collected 2094 ... | reverse complement strand
CCCCGCGGCGGCAATCCCGCCGTGGCCGGGCGGAGGATCTCGCCGGCGTGGGCCGCGGGCTCCGAGGGCGGACGCCGCCCCGCCGCCGAGCCAGCCGCTGCCGGCGGACCGGTGGACGCGCCCGGTTCCGCGGATGCGAACGGCTCAGCCCCGGCGGGCGCAGGGACCGGCGGTGTGGGCGGTCCGGGTGGCCCGGCCCCGGATAGCCCGAGGGCGGCAGCCCCGGCTGCGGCAGACGCAGGCGATCCGGCGACGCCGAGCGCGGAAGGCCCGGTTCCCGCGGGCGCCGACGCGTCGATCGTGCGCCAGCGATGGCGGGAGATCGTGGCCGCCGTCGCCCAGAATTCGAAGTCGACGGCGGCGCTCATCGACAGCCACGCCATGGTCGGCGCCATCCGGGACGGCGTCCTCCAACTCCAGTTCCAGACCGCGGGCCTGGCCACGACGTTCAACGACCGAGGCCACAGCCCCCGCGTCTCCCAAGCGCTTCACGACGTGCTCGGAGTGGACGTGCGCGTGAGGGGACTGGTAGGCGGTGAGGCCGGCCCAAAAGACCCCGCCCCTAGAGGGGCGACCTCGGCATCCGCCCCCCGTGCCGCCCGCGCGGCCGCACGGGCGAAGGCGCCCGCTGCGCCGCCGGCGAAGGGCACTGCCGCACCGGATGCGAAAGGCACGCCAGCCGCAGCCGCGGAGCGGGCGACGCCGCCGGATACGGTTCCGCGGCAGGGAGAGCCAGGCCCACGGCAGCGAGACCCGGGCCCACGGCGTGAGGAAACGAGCAGGTCTGAATCCGGCGGCGACGTGCGCGGGGGACCGGATCCGCGGCACAAGGGAACGAGGCCGCAACGGCGAGAACCCGCCGCCCCCCAGGAGACCCAACCGGCAGACCGGCCTGCGCGCCGCAAAGCCGCCCCGTCCAAGGCCGCCCCGGCCCCACGCCGGAAGAACCCGCCGTCGAGCCGAGCTCCGATTCCGCCGGAGGCCCCGCCCCCCGACATCCCGATCCCGCCCTACATCCCCACGGAAGAGGACATCCCGCCCGAGGAACTCGAAGCGGCCTTCAGCCTTCCCCCAGCCGACGGGTTCGGCGCCTCCGACGCGGTGAAACCGGGGCGCGACCCCGCGGGAGTCCTCGCCCAGCTGATCGACGCGCCCGGCGTCGGCGCCTCCGCTCACGGCGGAGACGACGGCGTCGGTGAGAGTGACGGTGGCAAGAGCGGCGGTGGCGAAAGCAGGGCGGCTGCCCAGACCGGCGAAGGGACCGCCGGAGCGGATGAAGCCGACGAATCCGAGGCGACCGCCGGAACGGACCCAACCGCTCAAACCGCCGAGCTCGGCGATACGGCCGGTGAGCCCGCCGAGGCGGCCGGCGAAGCCACTGAGGCAGACGCCGGAGCCGGCGATGCCCGCGATGCCGCCGCTCTAGGCTCGGCGGATGGCGGCCCCGGGCGTGGCGAGCCCGGCCAAGCTGCGAAGGAGGATGCCAGTCCAGCCGCGGGCGGCGAGTCCGGCCAGGCTGTGAAGAACGACCCCGGGCGGGACGATATCCCCTTCTTCGCCCAGCGTATGCCCACCCCCGCGCCTCCGCCGCGGCAGACCCCGCCTCCGCCCACCGCCCCCGAGGCTGCCGCGTTCCCCAGGCCGGACCGTTCGCCTTCGCCGCACGACGCCGTGGGCTCTCCCGATTCTCCCGGCCCGAAGGGAAGGGGCGCGAACGGCGCCCAGTCCATCGGCGACAGGATCCGCGCCACCCACGGAGGCGGCGCCCCTGGAGGGGGAGTCGGTTCCCAGCCGCCCGCGGCGGGTGGCGGCCCCGACCTTCGCGGACGCCGCCCCTCCCAACCGGGCGAGAGCCCCCAGCGGCCGGCCGGAAAGCTCGGCGAGTCGGCGGGAACCGCGCCCGCCCGCCCGCCGTCGCCTGCCGCCGCGGCCAGCGAGGAGGACGAAGTCTCCGACTCCGACCCGGCCGTCTCCCAGTCGGACCTCGTCGGCCTGAATGTCGTACTATCGACCTTCAAGGGCAAGGTGATCGAAGAGATCGACAAGACCAGCGGAGGGCAGTAAATGGCGGGAATCTACGACGGCGCCGTCCAGGAGCTCATCGACGAACTCGGACACCTGCCCGGGGTCGGCCCCAAGAGCGCCCAGCGCATCGCCTTTCACATCCTCGACGAAGACCCCACCGAGGTTCAGGCGCTCGCCGACGCCCTGCTCAAAGTCAAGGAGCGCGTGCGGTTCTGCGAGATCTGCGGAAACGTCACCGAGGCCGACGTCTGCTCCATCTGCTCCGACCAGCGCCGCCTCGGCTCGGTGATCTGTGTGGTCGAAGAGTCCAAAGACATCGTGGCCATCGAGCGAACCCGCGAATTCCGCGGCCGCTACCACGTGCTGGGAGGCTCCATCAACCCCATCCAGGGGGTCGGGCCTGAAGACCTTCGCATCCGCGAACTCGTCAAGCGGTTGGGCGACGGCACCGTCACGGAAGTCATCCTCGCCACCGACCCGAACATCGAGGGAGAGGCCACGGCCGCCTACCTCATCCGCCTCCTCGTGCCCCTGGGCGTGGCGGTCTCGCGGCTCGCCTCGGGCCTGCCCGTCGGAGGAGACCTCGAATACGCCGACGAGATCACGCTCTCCAGAGCCTTCGAAGGCCGCCAGCGCATCCACACGCCTTCGGCCACCGACGCGTCCCCGAACCCCGACGCGTCCCCGAACGCCGGCCCGCTCGATCCCCATTGATCGACCCTCGATCCCCATTGATCCACCCGCCGATCCGGCTGGAACCGAACTCACACTGTGATCAATCCCCGTGTCCATAGTCCGGTATCCCGGGTTCGCGGGATACGGGTGCCACTACTATTGGGCCGACCGAAGGAGAAGATGTGGCCCTAGTCGTCCAGAAATTCGGTGGTTCGTCCGTCGCGGACGCCGCCGCCGTCAAACGCGTCGCCCGCAGGATCGTGGAGACCCGGAAGGCGGGCAACGACGTCGTCGTCGTCGTGTCGGCCATGGGGGACACGACCGACGAGCTCATCGATCTGGCCAACGAGATCACCGACGAGGCCCCTGCGCGCGAAATGGACATCCTCCTGACCGCGGGCGAGCGGATATCGATGGCCCTCCTGGCGATGGCGGTCAACTCTCTGGGCGTCAGGGCGCTCGCCTTCACGGGCCAGCAGGCCGGCCTGCGCACCGACTCCCACTACGGCAAGGCCTCGATCGTCGGAGTCGTCCCCGAACGCATCCTCCGCGTCATCAAGGGCGGCGGCGTCGCCATCGTCGCCGGATTCCAGGGCGTCAACGACAACAACGACGTCACGACCCTCGGACGGGGCGGATCCGACACCACCGCCGTCGCCTTCGCGGCGGCCCTGAAAGCGGACGTGTGCGAGATCTACACCGACGTCGACGGCGTCTTCTCGGCCGACCCCCGCATCGTGCCGGGCGCCGGCCAGCTGTCGGTCATGACCTACGAGGAGACCCTGGAACTGGCCGCGCACGGCGCCAAGGTGCTCCACCTGCGAGCCGTCGAGTTCGCCCGCAAGTTCAACGTGCCCCTGCACGTCCGTTCGTCGTTCTCCAACAAGGAAGGCACCTGGATCGTGGACGAAAACTACAGGAAGAGCAAGGCCATGGAGGCCCCGGTCGTCGCCGGGATCGCGCACGACCGCTCCCAGGGGAAGATCACGATCGCCGGCGTGCCCAACGTCCCCGGCACCGCCTCGAAGATCTTCGCGACCGTCGCCGCGGTGGACGGCAACATCGACATGATCGTCCAGAACACCGCCGTCGTCACGCCCGACAGCTCGAACCTCTCGTTCACGGTGCCGCAGGCGGAGATCCCCGCCGTCGTGGCCGCCCTCGAGGAATCCAGGAAGGAGCTCGGCTTCCGCGAGATCCGGGTCAGCGAATCAGTGGGCATCCTCTCGGTGGTGGGAGCGGGCATGCGCTCCCACTCGGGCGTCTCCGCCGTGCTCTTCAAGACTCTCGGCGAGCTGAGCGTCAACGTCGACATGATCTCGACGTCGGAGATCCGCATCTCCGTCGTCGTGGCGCCCGAGCGCCTCGACGAGGCCTCTCGCGCCGTCCACACAGCATTCGGCCTGGATGCGGGCACCCGGGCCGTCGTATACGGAGGTACAGGACGATGACCACACTGGCAGTCGTCGGCGCGACCGGGCAGGTCGGCCGAGTCATGCGCACCCTTCTCGAAGAACGCGGCGTCGAAGCGGACAGAGTCCGATTCTTCGCCTCGGCGCGGTCGGCGGGCAAGACGCTGCCCTTCCGCGGCGAGGACATCACGGTCGAGGACGTCGCCACAGCCGATCTGACGGGCATCGACGTGGCCGTGTTCTCCGCCGGCGGCGCCACGTCCCTGGAATACGCCCCGAAGTTCGCGGCCGCGGGAGCCGTCGTGGTCGACAACTCCTCGGCCTGGCGGAAGGACCCGGAGGTCCCCCTCGTCGTCTCCGAGGTCAACCCCCACGCGTTGACGCACCGCCCCAAGGGCATCATCGCCAACCCCAACTGCACGACCATGGCCGCCATGCCCGTGCTCAAACCGCTCCACGACGCCTTCAGCCTGACCCGCCTCGTCGTCTCCACCTACCAGGCCGTCTCGGGATCCGGGCTGGCCGGGGTCAAGGAGCTGGACGCGCAGATCCGCGCCGGCGCCGCTCAGGACCTGACCCGCCTGGCCACCGACGGCTCGGCCGTCGACCTGCCCGAGCCCAGCACCTACGTGGCGCCCATCGCCTTCGACGTGGTCGCCCTGGCCGGCAAGATCGTCGACGACGGCACGGAGGAGACCGACGAAGAGCAGAAGCTGCGCAACGAATCCCGCAAGATCCTCGGCATCCCCGACCTCGCCGTGTCCGGCACGTGCGTGCGGGTCCCCGTCTTCACCAGCCACGGGCTGTCGGTCAACGCAGAATTCGCCGCGCCGGTGAGCCCGGACGAGGCCCGCAGGATCCTGGCGGCGGCGCCCGGAGTCGAACTGGCCGACGTGCCGACGCCGCTCGCCGCGGCAGGCAAGGACCCCTCCTTCGTCGGGCGCATCCGCCGAGACCAGTCGGTCCCCGGCGGGCGCGGCCTGGCCATGTTCGTCGTGAGCGACAACCTGCGCAAGGGCGCGGCCCTCAACGCGATTCAGCTCGCCGAACTCGTCCTGGCCGACCTCGACTGAGCCAGGCGCCGATTTCGGCGGGGATCCGCTTCCGGCGCAGACCGGCTTCCGGCAAGGGTCCGTGCCGCTGTCTCCGCGCGGCCGGCCGCGCCCGTGCCTCCGGCCTTCGTCCGCGCCCGTGGCCTCACCGGCCCGCCGTATGCGACTGACGGCGGGGACTTCCGCGCCGCTGCATCCGCCAGCGGCAGCCGCCGGCGCCTCACGCGAGCACGGAGCGCAGCAGCAGGCTCGTCTCCGAATGGTAGATGCCCGGAATGCCGCGGATCATCGACAGCGTCACATCCACCTCGGCCAGGGAGGGGACGCTTATCTCCGCGATGAGGTCCCATTCGCCGTTCGTCGCGTGCAGGCCGGTGATCTCCGGCAGCCCGCGCAGCTCCCGTATGGTCTCCTCCATCGAGGGGCCCTTGATCGCCAGATGGCAGATGGCGCGGACCCGGCCCTCTTCGGCCTGCCCGGCGACGCGCACCGTGAATCCGAGGATCACCCCCTTCTCCGAGAGCGACTGGATCCGCCGGGTGACCGTCGCGCGGGTCACGCCCAGCTTCCTCGCCAGCTCGGCCACCGGGGCGCGCCCGTCGGCCCGCAATGCGGCGATGAGGGCGTGGTCCAGTGCATCGAGGTCTCTCATGCGCACAATGCTATATCGCAGTGAGCACAGTGTTCCGCCGTTGCGTGGAAGTCGCGCGGAAGTGGTCTTGCCCGTGCGTATCGCCTTCTCCTACAGTGTTGCCACTAAAGCCTTGGAACCGCGTGAAAAGCACGCCCATCGCGAACGAAGGAGGAACACGTGCGTTTCGTCGACGTGAGGAACATGCGACGCTGGATCGCGTCCGCCGGCCCCGAAGCGGCCATCACCGGCATGATCGATGCGCTGGAGGCGAACTTCCGCCGCTGGCCAGAGTTCGAGCTCCGCCCGCGCGTGGCCTCCCATTCGCGCGACGGGGTCATCGAGCTCATGCCTACCTCCGACGGCGCAACCTACGGCTTCAAATTCGTCAACGGCCACCCCGCCAACCCTGCGCGCGGCTACCAGACCGTGACCGCATTCGGGGTCCTCGCCGACGTCCACAACGGGTATCCGCGCTTCGAAGCGGAGATGACCCTGTTGACCGCCCTGCGCACCGCCGCCACCTCGGGGCTGGCCACCAGGCTCCTGGCGCCTGCCGGGCCCTGCGACCTCGGCTTGATCGGAGCGGGCTCCCAGGCCGAGTTCCAGACCTTGGCCGTCCGGGCCGTCCGCGACCTGCGGGCCGTCCGCGTCTTCGACGTCGACCGCGCCGCCAGTGAGAAGCTCGCCCGCAACCTCGCCCCGTTGGGAATCGACGTGCGCATCGCCGGCTCGGCGTCCGAAGCGGTCGAAGGGGCGAACGTCGTCACCACCTGCACGGCCGACAAGCGCAACGCCACCGTCCTGACCCTCGACGACGTCCGCCCCGGCATGCACATCAACGGCATCGGCGGCGACTGCCCCGGTAAGACCGAGCTCGACGAGCGCATCCTCGACCTGGGCCCCGTGTTCGTCGAGTACGCCGAGCAGACCCGAAGCGAAGGCGAAATCCAGGCCAAACCCGCGGACTATCCCGTCACCGAACTCTGGGAAGTCCTCACCGGCGTCGAGCCCGGACGCATGAGCCCCGAGCAGGTGACGATCTTCGACTCCGTAGGCTTCGCCGTCGAAGACTTCACCGCCCTGCGCTATCTCGAGGAGGCGGTCGACGGCACCGACCTCTACGAGGAGATCGACCTCATCGCCGACCCGGAGGACCCCAAGGACCTCTTCGGCCTCCTCGCCGCCCCGGACGAGGCCCCCGACCCCGAGTGGATCCGGAAGGCCGCTTCCTCCCAGAGCCGAACAGGCTTGGCCGAGGCCCTACACGGCGAGATGCCCCGCCTGGTCGCCGAGGCGGACGCCGCGGCCCACCGGTAGGCTGACGCCGGGATTCGGACTGGGGCCGCGAGGCCGCCGGCACCGGGCCGCCGGCTCGAATCGGCACCCGACCGGAGCCGCCGTGCGGGGCCGTCGCCGCCGTGCGGGATCGCCGGCACCGGGCAGCGATCCGTTCAGGCGCCGCTCCCGCAGGTTCCGCCGCCCCCTCGTCGAAAGGAAACCGCGTGATCCACTCGCTGGCCGAGTCGCCCCTGGGCCCCCTGACCATCGTGTCGCACGAGGGCAGGCTCCGCGCCGTCTACTGGCCGGGGCACCGCGGAGCCCCGGCCCCGAGCGCCTTGGGGGAGCGCGTGGAGGACGCCCTGCCCGCCGCCACCCGACAGCTCGCCGAATACTTCGAGGGGACCCGCCGGGAGTTCGACCTCCCGCTCGAAGCCGTCGGCACCCCCTTCCAGCGAACCGTGTGGAAGGCCCTCGAAGGAATCGGATACGGCCGAACCGCCACCTACGGCGAACTGGCGTCCGCCATCGGGCGGCCCGGCGCGGCCCGCGCCGTCGGAGCCGCCACCGGACGCAACCCCATAAGCATCGTCATCCCCTGCCACCGGCTCGTCGGCGCCTCGGGCTCCCTGACGGGCTACGCGGGAGGGGTCGAATGCAAACGGTTCCTGTTGCGCCTGGAAGGAGCGGAGGCGATCGACCCCGGCACGCCGCGAGGCTGACTCCGAGGAAGGGGACGGTCCCCGATGAGCGCCGATCGGCCCCGGCACGCCGCGAGGCTGAGCGGGCGCTAGCTGCCCGACTCGGCGGACGGCGCGGTGCCCCCCGTGGACGCGGTGTTCCCCGTCGCGGCCGTCCCGCCCGAATCCGCGGTCATCCCCGAGGGCGCCGTGTTCCCCGACGAGGGAGTGCCCCCAGGAGGCGTGAAGGCGGTGCCCTCGGAGGGAGTGCGGGCCGAGGCCCCCGTGGGCGTGATCGCGCTGGGCCCCGTAGGCGTGACGACGTAGTCGGTGTCCCCGCTCGTCGGGCCGAGGAAGGAGCGCTCGTCGCGCTGATGCCGCAGGATGTTCTCGACGAAGCTGGCCACGGCCTCCTCCGTCGGGATGTCCCGCCCCGCCTGCTCGGATATGAACCACCGGTGATCGAGGATCTGGTGGAAGAGCTCGGCGGGTTCCAGCTTTCCCATGAGCTCGGCCGGGATGGCGTTGATGGTCGGCTGGAAGACGTGGGTCATCCAGTCGTGGGCGATGACGGTCTGCGGCACGGCGGCGCGGTCGGTCATGACGCGGTACTGCTGGATGTCGTTGATGAGCCTGCGAGCCTGGTTCTCCTGGACGTCCATGCCCGTCAGACGCATGATCTTGCGCGAATAGTGCCCGGCGTCGACCACTTTGGGCTGGACCGACAGGCGGGCCCCGTTCAGGTCGGCCGATATCGTGATCTCGCCGACTTCGAAGCCCAGGTTGTTGAGCCGTTCGATCCGCTCCTCGACCTTCCACCGCTCGTCGGCGGAGAACGAGGACTCCATCGTCAGGTCGTCCCACAGGTCGTGGTACCGCTGTGAGAAGCTGTTGCCGACTTCGATCGTGTCGTAGTCGGAGGGGAGGAGGCGACCGGCCTGCAGGTCCATGAGCTCGCCGATGATGTTGGTGCGCGCCACGTCGATGTCGTATTCGCGTTTGCCGTCGGTCAGGTGGTCGTAGAGCTCGCCGGTCTCGGCGTCCACGAGATAGGCGGCGAACTCGCCGGCGTCCCTGCGGAACAGGGTGTTGGACAGCGAGACGTCTCCCCAGAAGAAGCCGAGGAGGTGCAGCCGCACCATGAGCACGGACAGCGCGTCGATGAGGCGCCGTATCGTCGCCGGGCGCTGGTGCTTGCCGAAGAGCGCCCGGTAGGGAAGAGAGTAGGGGAGGTGCTCGGTCACGAGGGCGGCGTTGAGGGGCTCGCCGCGTGAGTCGACCCGTCCCGAGATGACCGCCAGAGGCTCGACGCACGGGGCGTTCAGCCGCATGAGGTCGCGAAGCATCCCGTATTCGTGGGCCGCCACCGGCTGTCCGATCTCCTTGATCGCCAGGATGCGCCCGTCGACGCGGACGAAACGGACGATGTGCCGCGAGATCCCACGGGGAAGCGCTTCGACGATGCTGTCCGGCCACTCCGAGAGAGGCGCCCGCCACGGTAGGTCGAGAAGCGCGCCGTCGGCTCGTGCAGCCATGATCCGCAGAGCATGCTCCAATGCAGTGTACCTTCCGTCAATAGATCGGGCGGACGCGCGCTGTCGATCGAGCCGCGGCGTCCCGTCCGAGCGGTGGAAGCCGGGCGCGCAGCCGCACCCGGCTTCCAGTTCTATCCGCTAGCGGTCGATTCTCACCGGACGACGAAACGATTCCCCGTCAGGGCGGAGAAGTGATGCGTCCGCTCGGGGTCGGGGGCGAGGTAGATCGTCGACCCCTGCTCGGGGACGACCTCGGGCTCGATTCGCACGGTGACCTGGTTGGACTCGTCGCCCGAACCGAACTTCGACGTCTCCCGCTCGGCCCCGGCGATCGTACCGTAGACATAGGCGTCCGAGCCAAGGCTTTCGACGAACGTCACCTTCAGGGGGATGGCCGAGTCGAAGGGCTCGGCCGTCCACGCCAAGGCCTCGGGCCGGAAGCCCAGGACGATCTGCGGGGTGACCTCCCTGGAGCCGGCGGCCTGGTCGTCGTCCGCCGGCTCGGCGTCGCCACCCGGCGAGGGAGCCGAGGCGGGCCCGCCCGCCTTCTTGTACTCCTCTTCGAGCTGGCGGACGACCTGCGGCGGGAGGAGCACCGTCGCATCGCCGTAGACGGCGATGTCGCCCTGAACCCGCCACTTCCCGAGGTTCATGGCCGGAGAGCCGATGAAGCCGGCGACGAAGGCGTTGGCGGGCGTGGTGTACATCTCTGACGGCGTGCCGACCTGCTGGAGGAGGCCGTCCTTGAGCACCGCGATGCGGTCGCCCATCGTCAGCGCCTCGGTCTGGTCGTGAGTCACGTAGACGGTCGTGATCCCCAGCCTGCGCTGCAGCGAGGCGATTTGGGTGCGCGTCTGCACGCGCAGTTTGGCGTCGAGGTTGGACAGAGGCTCGTCCATGAGGAAGACGCGCGGCTCGCGGACGATCGCGCGGCCCATGGCCACGCGCTGGCGCTGGCCGCCCGAGAGGGCCTTCGGCTTGCGGCCCAGGTAGGGCGTCAAGTCCAGGATGCGAGCAGCCTCCTCGACCCGCTTGCGGATCTCGTCCTTCGGCACGCCCTGGATCTTCAGGGCGAAGCCCATGTTGTCCGCAACCGTCATGTGGGGGTAAAGCGCGTAGTTCTGGAACACCATGGCGATGTCCCGATCCTTCGGTGAGATGTCGGTGACGTCGTCGTCGCCGATGAAGATCCGCCCCTCGTTGACTTCCTCGAGCCCAGCGAGCATTCGCAAAGAGGTGGATTTGCCGCAGCCCGAAGGTCCGACGAGGACAAGGAACTCCCCGTCGTGGATGTCCAAGGAAAGCTGGTCTACCGCGGGTTTCTCGGAGCCCGGGTAGACGCGTGAGGCGTTCTCGAAAGTTACAGATGCCATTGCTGGTCCCTTCACCGGCAGGAACGTGCCGGACGGTCCGTGTGAAGAGTGCCGGGTCGTGTGTCGACTCTGACACGGGCACCGGGTGATGCCCGCGGGTAATTGTTTCACGGATTTTCAGCGGACGCTAGTGGAGGACTGAAATATTGCATAGATTTTGCGTCATCCCTTGCATAAGTCGGTATGCGGGCGGGCGGTTCCCGGCAGCGGCCGCGCGCTGCGCCGGGCGGCCGGCACGGCGCAGCCGGACGGGGCGCGGGGATGGGCGCCCGGCCCCGTCTGTAGTCTTGTCGCCGCCGAGCGGGTAGCTTTGAACCGTGCGCGAGCAGACGACCATCGGGGGATACCGGCTGATCAAGAGGATCGGCTCCGGAGGCATGTCCACCGTCTTCGAGGCGGAGGACGGCGCGGGCGACCGCGTCGCCCTGAAGCTCTTCCACCCCGGGCTCCTGGCCGAGGAGTCGGGCCGCAGCCGGCTGCGGCGCGAGGTCGCCATGCTTCAGAAGGTCCGCGGCCCCTTCGTCGCGGAAGTCGTCGACGCCGAGACCGACGAGGCGGAGGCTTTCATCGTCACCGAGCTCGTCGACGGCCCGACCCTCGAACAGGACGTCGCCGACTCGGGGGTCTACGACGGCGGCGACCTCGCCGACCTCGCCCGGCGCCTGGGGGAGGCCGTCGAATCGATCCACCGCGTCGGGGTCCTCCACCGCGACCTCAAGCCGTCGAACGTCATGATCGGCCCGAAGGGGCCCGTCCTCATCGATTTCGGCATCGCCCAGCTCGGCGAGGACGCGCGCCTGACCATGCCCGGGTCGCTCACCCACACCCCCGGCTACTGCGATCCCGTCGTCCTGAACGGCGGGGACCCCAACCCCCAGGCGGACTGGTGGTCGCTTGCGGCCGTCGTCGCCTTCGCCGCGACGGGGCGGTCCCCCTTCGGCACCGGTTCGGCCCCGGCCATCATGCGCCGTGTCCTCGACGGGCAGCCGGACCTGCGGGGCCTGCCCGAGGCGACGGCCCGCGCGCTGGAGGCCGCTCTCGACACCGATCCTTCGCGGAGGATCGGCTATTCGGAGCTCGTCGAAAGCCTGGAGACAGGGGAGTTCGCCGGCGCCCGCCAGGGCGGCGACTCGGCGGCGCCGGCGAGAGCCGGCCGGCATGCCGCGGGGCTCGCGGGCCTGGCGGCGGGCGCGGGCGCCGCGCAGGCTCTGAGCGGCACCCGGACCGACGGCGCTTCCTACGGCGTCGCGCCCGACGGAGCGACGGAGGTGCTCAACGCCGGGGCCGGCGCCCAGCCGGCCGACGGGCGCACCGAGGTCCTCGACGGGGCGGCCCGGCCCTCTGACGGGCGGACCGAGGCGTTCGGCGCGCCGGACCCCTCGGGGCCGCCGGGCGCGACGGAGGTTCTGGACGCCGGCTCCTACGGCGGCAGCTGGGGCGCCCAGGCGGCGGGTGCGAACCAGGCGGATGCGAACGCCGGGCACTCGGGGCTGCAGGGCGCCACGGAGGTGCTGCCCGACGCGGGGCACGCGCCCGGAGGCTACACCGCGCCGGATGGCGCCACACAGGTGCTGCCGGGCGGATCCGGCGAGGTTCAGCCCACCCAGGTCGCCCCGACGGGGGCGAGCGGCACTCCCACGGAGGTGCTCTCGGCGCCCGTCCCGGCCAACCCGGCGGTCATCCCCCCGGCGCGGCAGCCCGCCTGGCCGGGCCAGCCTCAAGGCCAGCAGTACGGCCCGGCCCCGGTCCAGCCCGGGGCCTATCCGCCGGGCTGGGGCGAACGCTTCGGAGGGCCGGTCCCCGGTGCGGAGACGGAAGTGCCGCCGTGGATGCGGCCGGCGCCCTCCGCGTGGTTCCTCGTCGCGCTCGCGGGCGCCGTCCTGTGCGCACTGGCCGTCCGCCTGCCGCTCGTGGCCGTCGTCGCGTACTCCTTCCTGGCCTTCGTCCTCGCGGTCTTCGGAACGGCGCACGCCGACCTGAACAACCGACGCCTGTCCAGAGGCGGCAAGTACTCGGGGGAGGGGCTCGGCGTCGTCCTCAGGCTCCCGTGGGTGGTGGTCAAATGCGCGCTCGCCCAGTTCGTGTCCGTGGCGATCGCAGCCGTATTCGGCGCCGGCGCGGTGTGGGGCCTGACCTACCTCGTCCCCGAGCAGCCGCTCGTCGCGACCCTGGCCGGAGGGACCGTGACCTTCTTCTTCGCCTGGATGACGGGGACGAACCGGAGCGCCCGGCTCGGAGCCCGCGAGCTCTTCGCCGCCATCGCACCGACGGCCTCCTATCGGGCGTTCTGGGCCCTCGCCCTGCTAGGCCTCGCGGCGTTCACGGCCGTGTACGCGATGGAGGCCTCCGCCCCCGACTGGACGCCCCTGCCCGAGGCGCCGATCTTCGCCAGAACCTGATCCGCCGCCGCACGAGCCGGGGACGACGGCCGGCTGCGGACATGTTCGGCCCGTGAGCGAACCGGCCGGACTCGCCGACGCCGCTCCCCGGACCGATCGCCCACACCCGGACGCCCGGCCCGAGGCAATAGGACGCCCCGCGTCCGACGCCATACCCTGACGCCTCCCGGTGCGCCAAGCGATCGGCTTCACTGAACCGCGTTTCGGCCTGAGTGGGGATTCACAGCGCCAGGGGTTCCTTTCCAAGGCTGGACCCAGCTGGGCCACTTAGAATCTGGACCATGGCATCACGAAGAACACCGGGCCTCTCAGGCGAGAATCTCACCAAACAGGAGCGCCGAGAGCAGGCCCTCAGCCGGGCGCGCGCGATGCAGCAGGCCGAACGCCGCCGCGCGAAGCGCAACCGCCTATTCATGTTTCTCGGGAGTTTCGTAGTGGTCGCCCTGGTGTGCACCGCGGTCTACGTCATCGTCACGTCGGGCAAGGGCAACGACCAGGCCAAGGGCGGCCCCCCGCAGTTCAAGCAGTTCGCCCACAGCAAGAGCGTCATCACCGCCAGCCGGCCGAAGAACGTGACCGAGTGGGCGGGCATCACCCTCGGCAAGGGGAGCGGGGACCGGCCGACGGTCGGCGCGGTCAACGAGGGCAAGCCGACCGTCACGGTCTACTACGACTACCTCTGCCACGTGTGCAACGACCTGGAATCCCAGGTCGGCGGAGACCTCGTCAAGAAGGCGGCGGCAGGCGAGATCACACTCGCCTACCAGCCCGTGTCGGTCGTCGGAGACGTCTTCTCCAAGAAGGCCATGCAGGCCGACTACTACGTCGCCTCGAAGGTTCCGGAGAAGTACGTCGAATTCCACAAGAAGTTCTTCTCGGACATCTCCTCCTCGGCGATCAAGAACCGCAAGGTCCCGCCGGTCGGCGACATCGTCAAGCTCGCCAAGAAGGCGGGCCTCTCCTCCGCTCAGGCGGACGAACTGGAGAAGACGCTCTCGGGCGACGCGTACGGCCAGCTCGCCGAACAGGCCAACCAGCAGTTCCAGAACGACAAGCTGACCGGCACCCCGGCCGTGATCGTCAACGGCAACCGGCAGTTGGTCAACTGGCCTAACGGCGTCCTGCAGAAGGTGCTCTCCGACCTGCCAAAGGAGTCGGCGCCCGGCGCGACGGGCACCCCCGCCCAGTAGCCAGACAGCCGCTTCCAGGGCGGGCGGTCCGAGGCTCGACACGGTCGCGAACCCCCGCGGAGGCCCGCCCTTTCCGGGTCGGGCCTCCGTCGGCCTTGGGGATCCGACCGGATTCTGGCAAGATGTATCCGGGCCTTCTCAAAGCGCGCCACCTTAGCTCAGCTGGTAGAGCTCCCGCCTTGTAAGCGGACGGTCAAGGGTTCGAGTCCCTTAGGTGGCTCCGATCGTCTCCGCTGCGGCGCGAGGAGGCCTTCGACGGCGCCTTCTCGCGGGAAGCTCGTCTCCTCCGGGAATCCAGCCGCTCTTGCCGCCGAGCGCCCATGATCGCAGCCTTTTGGTGGCAAGGATCCTCCTACGTCGGTGTAAGTGTATAATCCATCCGCAGAGGGACGGGCTCGTCGTTTGTTGAAGAATAAACTGGTCATCCGGACCGTTTATCACGCGCCGGTCCGGCAAGCCGATGGCTTGGAGGTGGAGCAGTGACTGTGACGCGACGTTCCCGCACGGCGGCATGGTCGACGCTCTTGGCGACCCTCCTAGCTGTCGGTTTGTTCTTTTACGCCTGGTTGACCGGCTTGGTACTCCAGGACCACCCCTTTCACCGCTTCACCGGGATCACCGGCAAGAAGGTGATCCTGACGATCGACGACGGCCCAGACCCCCGGTTCACCCCCGATGTCCTCGACATCCTCAAGAAGCACGAGGCTAAAGCCACATTCTTCATCGTCGGGAACGCCGCGCGCAGGCATCCCGCATTGATCCGGCGCATCATCGCCGAGGGGCACGAGATCGCCAACCACACCATGACCCATTCCCATCTGGAGAGGACCCCTCACGACGGCGTCGTGCGGGAGATCACCGGCGCGCAGAGCCTCCTCCACGCGATGACGGGAAGCGAGCCGCGGTACTTCAGGCCCCCCAGGGGACGCACGTCGAAAACCGTCGACGAAGTCCTCTCGGACACCGGCCTGACGACCGTCTACTGGACGTTCGCCATGGAGAGCAAGGACGCCCCGACCCCGGAGAAGATGGCTCTGCGCGCCATGCTCCGACTCCGGCCGGGCTCGATCCTCCTGATGCACGACGGCCTGCTCGACCGAACCAAGTCCGTAAAGGCCCTGAAGATCCTCCTCGACCACATCGACGCCGCGAACTACAAGGCGATCAGCCTCAAGCAGGCGTCCGCGCTGCCCGGGGCGAAGCTGGAAGAGGGGTAACCGGGCTTCGCGGCCGGGCCGACGCCGTTCGGGAGAGGCCGACCTTCGAGAGCCGGCCGACCACGCTCCGGCCCGAGCCCGACCGGACCGGAGAGGGGCCCGGGCCGGCGGCTAGGCCAGGGACCAGTCGACCGGCCCTCCGCCGCGCTCGGAGAGCAGCGCGTTGGCGCGCGAAAAGGGCCGCGAACCGAAGAATCCGCGCGACGCCGAGAGCGGCGACGGGTGGGGAGACTCGATCGTCGGCACGCCTGCGAGCAGAGGCTTGAGCTCCTGGGCCGGCCGCCCCCACAGAATCGCCACGAGCGGCCCGCCCCGGGAGGCCAGGCGCCGGATGGCGTGACCCGTGATGGCCTCCCACCCCTTGCCCCGGTGCGATGCGGGCTTGCCCGGTTCGACGGTCAGCACCCTGTTGAGGAGCATGACCCCCTGGTCGCACCACGGAGTCAGATCGCCGCTGTCGGGCGGCGTCAGGCCGAGGTCGTCGTGCAGCTCCCTGTAGATGTTGACCAGGGAGCGGGGGATGGGACGGACGGCGGGATCGACGGAGAAGCTCAGACCCACCGGATGCCCCGGCGTCGGGTAGGGGTCCTGGCCGACGATGAGCACGCGGACGGCGTCGAAAGGATAGGTGAACGCCCGAAGGACGTTGGCGCCGGCCGGAAGGTACCGCCGGCCGGCGGCGTTCTCCTCGCGCAGGAAGTCGCCCATTGCGTGGATGGCGTCTGCGACCGGCTCGAGCTCGTGCGCCCACCCGGGATCGATAATCTCGGCAAGACTCATGCACTCAAGCCTAGCGGGACGCAAGCGATCGGACGCCCGGCTCCCCTCGGCGATCATCGCATTCCCCGGCGGCCGCCGACCGCATGGTGAATGATGCCCATGGCCCCGTCCAGCGCCCCGGGCCCTGCGGCCGCCCGGCCGCAATCGGGGCGTCACGCCCTGGGAACGCGCGGATCGCGCTGCCTTCGAGGAACGTGGCGAAGGCCCGGGGTAGTCTGTGCCCGGAGCGGTCCGCCGGGAGGCGACCGTGGATGGCTGAGAGGAGGACGACATGGGCGAGGGAGGCGCCGGCCCCGTCCGCCGGGAGAAGGCCTCGGATGGGCGGACGGTCGGTGGAGGCCAGTGGGAGTCCGCGTTGAGCGAGGAGGAGAATGCGATCCTCGACATGGAGGAGAGATGGTGGGCGCATGGGCGTCGGAAGGCGGACGCGATCGCCACGCTGGGGATGAGCCAGACGCGCTACTACCTGGCCCTCAATAGAATCCTCATGGATCCGCGCTCGAGAATGGAACGGCCCGAACTCGTCGGACGCCTGATCAGGCTGCGTGAGCGCAGAATCGGCGAACGCGGAGGCAAATGAGCCCCCGAGCCCTATTTAGTCCCGTTCGCGTGCCTGAGCGCGAAAGGTGGCGTGGACGCTAGGCTAGTCGTGTGGCAGAGAACCGATACCCCCAAGACGAGTTCGACCGGCTCGCCGCTCAGCGCACGGTCCGCGGTACGCATCGACGCAAGGAGTCCACGCTGAAGTGGTGGATCGCCCTTGCCGTGATCCTTGTCCTCGCCCCCGTCGCCGGATGGGCGATCGTCCAGTTCTCCAGTTCGGGGGGCTCCCCCTCCAAGCCCACTGCTGCTCACCCCTCGTCTCAGCAGACCTCGCAGGTCAAGACGTCCAAGAGCGAGGACCCCTCCAAGAAGCCGAGTCAATCGCCCACGGCCAGCCAGTCGCCCAGCACGACCCCTTCCTCGCCGACCCCGCAGGCTTCCCTGAACCGCCCCGTACTGGTCCTCAACGGCGCGGGAATCCGGGGGGTCGCCGCCGAGAAGCAGAAGGCGCTCGCGGCGAAGGGCTTCACGAGCGTGTCGGTCAGCGACTACAACCTCCGGTCCCCTCGCGTGTCGACCGTCTTCTTCCCGAAGGAGTCCGATCGGCAGACCGCGGTGGAGGTGGCCAAGAGCCTCGGCATCTCCGAGCAGAGCGTCCAGCTGTCGCCTGCGGCGACGGGAGGGGATCGGATCGTCGCCGTCCTCAAGAACGACATACGCAGATGAAGCGGCATGCGCAGGCGACCGGCCGCTCCCCGTTGCGCGCTCTGCCGCCGCGGCCTGCCATGGGAGCCCCGCCCGCCTGGGGCCGGACGCGCACTGCGCCGGATGCCGCCGCGCGCTCCGCTTGCGGTGAACGCGCGAACCTTGCACTCACGGCTTGAGAGTGCCAGACTCATGGTTAGCACTCTCGAACTGAGAGTGACAGAAACTCACCGGTCGGTGAGGAGTCGCGCGCGGCGGGAAGGGACCGGCGCGTTCGGCTTCGTCCGTCGCGGGCATCGACTGGATGAACACCCCTAATCGGAGGAACTACAGGCATGGCAAAGACCATTGCGTTCAACGAAGAGGCTCGCCGCTCCATGGAGCGCGGGCTCAACCTGCTCGCCGACACCGTCAAGGTGACGCTCGGCCCCAAGGGCCGCAACGTCGTCCTCGACAAGAAGTGGGGCGCCCCGACGATCACCAACGACGGCGTGTCCATCGCCAAGGAGATCGAGCTGGAGGAGCCCTACGAGCGCATCGGCGCCGAGCTGGTCAAGGAAGTCGCGAAGAAGACGGACGACGTCGCCGGCGACGGCACCACCACCGCCACCGTCTTGGCCCAGGCGCTCGTGCGCGAGGGCCTGCGCAACGTCGCGGCCGGCTCGAACCCGATCGCCCTGAAGAAGGGCATCGACAAGGCCGTCGCACGCATCGCCGAGCGCCTCCTGGCCGACGCCAAGGAAGTCGAGACGGAGGAGGAGATCGCCTCCACCGCCGCCATCTCGGCCGGCGACGCCGAGATCGGACGCGTCATCGCCGAGGCCATGAGCAAGGTCGGCAAGGAAGGCGTCATCACCGTCGAGGAGTCCAACACCTTCGGCCTGGAGCTCGAGCTCACCGAGGGCATGTCCTTCGACAAGGGCTTCCTCTCGCCCTACTTCGTCACGGACCCCGAGCGCCAGGAGGCCGTGCTGGAGGAGCCCTACGTCCTCCTCGTTGACTCCAAGATCTCTAACATCAAGGACCTCCTGCCCCTGCTGGAGAAGGTCATCCAGTCCGGCAAGCCGCTCCTGGTCATCGCCGAGGACGTCGAGGGAGAGGCCCTCGCCACGCTCGTCGTCAACAAGATCCGCGGCACCTTCAAGTCCGCGGCCGTCAAGGCCCCCGGCTTCGGCGACCGCCGCAAGGAGATGCTCCAGGACATGGCCATCCTCACGGGCGGTCAGGTCATCTCGGAGACCGTCGGCCTCAAGCTCGAGAACACCGATCTCGACATGCTGGGCCGCGCCCGCAAGGTCGTCCTGACCAAGGATTCGACGACCATCGTCGACGGCGGCGGCAGCGACGAGCAGATCGAGGGCCGCGTGGCTCAGATCAAGGTCCAGATCGAGAACTCGACGTCCGAGTACGACACCGAGAAGCTCCAGGAGCGCCTGGCCAAGCTCGCCGGCGGCGTGGCCGTCATCAAGGCGGGCGCGGCCACCGAGGTCGAGCTCAAGGAGCGCAAGCACCGCATCGAGGACGCCGTGCGCAACGCCAAGGCGGCCGTCGAGGAGGGGATCGTCGCCGGCGGCGGCGTCGCCCTCATCCAGGCCGGCGAGGAGGCCTTCGAGGGCCTGTCCGTCGAGAACGACGAGGCGACCGGCTCCGCGATCGTCAAGATCGCCATCGAGGCCCCCCTCAAGCAGATCGCCGTCAACGCCGGCTACGAAGGCGGCGTCGTGGTGGAGAAGGTCCGCACCCTGGACAAGGGATTCGGCCTGAACGCCGCCAACGGCGAATACGAGGATCTCCTCGCGGCCGGCGTCATGGACCCGGTCAAGGTGACCCGTTCGGCCCTGCAGAACGCCGCGTCCATCGCGGGCCTGTTCCTGACCACCGAGGCCGTCGTGGCCGACCTGCCGGAGAAGCAGCAGGCCGGCGGCGGCGAGGGCGACATGGGCGGCATGGGCGGCATGTACTGAGTCCACGCCGCTAAGCGGCAGGCGCATCGTCCCGTTGAGCGGGGCGCCCTCAGGGGCGCCCCGCTCTTCTCATCGAGCCTTCCGGGGATCTTTCGGAGACTGCGAATACGAGTCGACGGGCATGCGGACCGAGAGTCTGTGGATGTGCCGCGCGATGATGCGCGTTCGCGCCCATGTCTGTGCCCGCCGTGCGTGGGGGCGAGCGACAGTTCGATCACGACACGCTGATCGAACTGGCCCATGCCCGCCGTGCGTGGGAGCGGGGTACCGCGAACAACTGAATATAAGCTGTTCGACACCGCATGCCCGGTGTGCGGGGTCGGGAGTACCGTCCTCACCCGCCGCTGGGTGCGCCCCGCATGCTCGGGTGGAGGTCAGAGGTCGGGTTCGCGTTCCATGCCGCTGCCGCTCGCCGGCGCATTCGCATCGACGTCGTCCTCGTCGACCCACTCCGGTGTGGCCGTGGAGACGGGACGCGGCGGGGTGGCGGCCGTCTCCGCGGTGAACGGCGTGGTAGCGGTGGGCACGGCCGCCACGGGAGCGTCCGGAGACGGCGATGCGACCGCCGTAGCGGACGCGCAAACCGGCGCGTCGGAGGAGACCGCCACGGGATTCACCGGCGAGGCCACTGCGACGGGCGCCGCCACCGGCGGCTGCTGCACGGCCGGAGCGCTCCGGGCGCGGGCGCTGTGGCGGTCTTCGACCCGCTTGCGCACTTTGGCGGCGAGCAGCTCGCGCTTGCGCTGCTTGAGCTCTTCGGACGTGAGATCCGCGGGAGGGGCCTTCTCGCCGGGGTCGATGCGCTCACCGCAGGCCTCCAGGCTCGAGAGCGTGTCCCTGAGGTCGCGGCGCTGGGCGGGCGGGATCCTCGCAGCCGGTCCGTCGTCGGACACCCGCGTGAGGCTGCCGGTCGACGGCGAAGCGGAGGAATCGGCGATCCAGGCGGAGTCGTCGAGGGCTGCGTGCTCTGCTCCCTCGCGCTCTACGACTTCCAGCTTCGCGGCCAACCGGATGGCCTCGGCGTTGAGGTTTTCGCGGGTCGGCTCCTCCCACTGCTGGGCCAGAGGGGTGATGAAGAGCTTGGAGCGCCCGAGCAGCCGTTCGACGATCTTCCTCCGGGCCTGCAGGAAGTCCACCACCGGGATGTGGAGGTACTCCTTCCTGATGCACGCCGTGTACTTCTTGTACCGCTGGGGGTCGACCGAGAGCGTGCCCATGTGGGCGTCGCGGAGGGCGAGGAGGTCGATGTCGATGGCGTCGAGCTGCGCGCTCTCGTCGGGCCGGGTCTCGGGTGTCGACCGGAGGCCCTTGACGAGGTCGGCCACTCGCTTCGCCTTCTTCTCGCACACGCCCAACCGCAGGAGGTCGGCCCGGGCGAACTCCGCCGAGGAGGCTTCGTCCTCCCCGGCGTTGCCGTTGTAGGCCATGGTCGTGTCCGTGGAGAAGACGATGCCGTGGTACCACGCGGCCAGGCGGACGAGGCCCGGTTCGTGGGTCTCGGGGATGAGAGTCTCCAGCATGGCCGCCGTGTCGATGAGATGCTGGACGCCGTGGTAGACGCGGTCGGGAGTCGACCAGCGCTTCAGGATCGCGGCGCAGGCGGCGACCAGATCTTCCCTGGGGAGCGGGGAGCCCGCCCCCTGAACGGCTCGCACAAAGGCTGGGGGGAGCCATTGGGGAACCTCGAATTGCATCCGACCTCCTGACTTCAGGTCTGCCATACTAGTCTCCGAAAGTGAAAACGCCTACTCGTTGAGGATGGGAAAGATTCCCTCCGGCCACCCCGAGGGAACGAATCGCGCTGTCTCGGATTATCGCCCGAATGAAATCGCCTACCCGCCCCGCAATGACCTAACGTAGTGGTGTGAAGTTTTCGAAGCGACCGGCCTCGTCGCCGCTACGCGGCCGCGCATTGATAACGGGCGGTACCTCGGGAATCGGCCTCGCATTCGCCAAGGCGCTGGCCGCCCGGGGCTGTGACCTCACCCTCGTCGCCCGCAATCGGGCGCGCCTAGACGATGTGAGCGGCGCCCTCGCCCGCGTGTACGGAGTCGACTGCGACGTCCTGGCCGCCGATCTGGGGACGGACGGCGGCGTCCTCGCCGTGTGCGAACGCCTCGCGGACCGTCCGGTCGAGGTGCTGGTCAACAACGCCGGCCAGGGCCTGCACCACGAACTCGCGACGGAGGACACGAAACCCCTGGAGGACGCGATCTTCCTCATGGGCACGGCGGTCGTGCGCATCGGCGCCGCGGCGGGAGCGGCCATGAAGGGACGCGGGCACGGGGTCATCGTCAACACCGCCTCGGTGTCGGGGCTCGTGCCGATGGGCCTGTACTCGGCGATCAAGTCGCTGGTCAAGACGTGGTCGGAATCCCTGACGATCGAACTCGAACCGCACGGCGTGCGCGTCCTGACCTTCATGCCGGGCTGGGTGCGCACGGAGTTCCACGAGCGTTCGCACATCTCCACGTCCAACCTCCCCGGCTTCATCTGGCTCGACGCCGACGACGTCGCCCGCGCCGCCCTCGCCGCCGTCGACGCCGGCAAGACGAGCGTCACGCCGTCCCTCAAATTCAAAGTCATATCGTCGCTGGCGGCCCACGGGCCCAGACGGGCCGTGAACGCCGTGGTCGCGAAGATCAACAGAGGCCGCGACCGATGAGCCAGGAACTCGAGCCGCTCGACCCCTACTTCGACGCCAAGAAGGCGAGGAGGAGGCGGCGCGTCCGCAAGTACATGACACGGCCCGCGATGTCCATCGTCCTCAAGTCGACGGTTCTGGGCGAGGAGAACGTCCACGGCCTGGAAGGCGCCTTCATCCTCGTCCCCAACCACTCCTCGCACCTGGACGCGCCGATGGTCTTCTCGCTGCTGCCCGAATGGTTGACCGAGCGCCTGGCGACCGGCGCGGCGGCCGACTACTTCTACCGCAGGCGCGGAATCTCGGCATTGACCTCGGTGTTCTTCAACTCCTACCCGATCGAGCGCAAAGGCAAACGCGAAACCGCCGAACACGGCCGGGCCGCGGGGATGACGGGTCGGCTCCTGCGCGCGGGAGTGCCCATCCTCGTCTTCCCCGAAGGGACCCGATCCCGCACCGGCGACATCGGACAGTTCAAATCCGGCGCCGCGGCCCTGTCGATGCAAGTCGGGGTGCCGCTCGTGCCGATCGCCATGCTCGGCGGGCACGAGGCGATGCCGGTCGGATCCTTCTTCCCCAAGCTGCGCTCGGAGGTCTTCCTGTTCATCGGCGCGCCGATGCGGGGGAGGAAGGGGGAGAGCGCCGATGATTTCATGGGGCGGGTCTTCCACGCCATCGAGCTCATGCTCGACCAGCACACGCCCCACCCGGTCGAGAAGGACGGCAGCTCGCCCTTCGGCGAAGCCGACGACGCCGCCTAGCCGGGCGGCGGCTTATACGGGCGACCGACGGTCCCAGCTGACCGCCCGCCGGCCAGTGGCCGGCCCAGCCCTTCAGCCGATCCCGGGGCGTGGGCGGACCGGGCGCGGACGTCGGCCTACGCGCCTCATCCCTCCGACGCCTCATCCCTTCCCTCCGGCGTCTGCCGCCCGCCGGGCGACTCCTGCGAACTCGAGGCAGCCGCGCCCCCGCTCGTCCCGTTCCTCTCGGCCGCCGGCGCCTCCCGCTCGGCTTTCGGGCGTCCGGCTTTCGCCTTCGCGCCGCCTCCGGCCGTCGGCGCGTCCCCTCCGGCCGCCGCGTTCGCGGGGAACGTCAGGCGCACGGTCAGGCCCCCGCCGGGGGTCTCCGCCACGCGGGCGGTTCCGCCGTGCGCGGCCATCACCGAGGCGACGATCGCCAAGCCCAGGCCCGAGCCCCCCGAGGCCCGCGAACGCGAATAGTCCGCACGGTAGAAGCGCTCGAAGAGGTGCTCGGCGTCCTCCGGACGCACGCCAGGGCCGTGGTCGCGCACTTCGATGACCGCCTCGCCGCCGCGGCGGCCGATGGCGACCTCGACGGGCGTCCCCGTGGGGGTGTGGGTCAAGACGTTGGACAGCAGATTGGTGACGACCTGGGTGACTTTGTCCTCGTCGGCCGTGACCGTCACCTCCGGCGCGGCCGGCCCGTCGAGTCCTGTCACGGCGACGGTGCGGTCGCCGGCGCGGACGCGGAAGTCCATGACCGCGTTCATGCACAGCTCGGTGACGCAGACGTCCGCGAAGGTCAGAGGGCGCCCTTCGTCCAGGCGCGCCAGCTGGAGGAGGTCCTCGACCAGCCCGCCCATCCGGTGCGCCTCGGACTCGATCCTGTCCATCGTCTGGGGGACGTCTCCTTCCTTGACCCCGCCGATCCTGTAGAGCTCGGCGTAGCCGCGGACGGTCGCCAGCGGGGTGCGCAGCTCGTGGGAGGCGTCCGAGACGAACTGGCGCATTTTGGCCTCGGAGCGCTCCTTGACGTCGAAGGCCTGCTCGATCTGGGAGAGCATGACGTTGATCGAGTCGGCGAGCATGGCCACCTCCGAGCCATCTTTGCCCCCGGGGACGCGGCGGGAGAGATCGCCGTCGGCGATCGTGTGGGTCGCGCGCTCGATGCCCCGCAGGGGGCGCAGAGAGGAGCGGATGAGCAGATAGGCGATGCACGTGCCGAGGACGATGATCGTCGCGCTGGCGAAGCCGGTGAGCCACGCGACCTCCATCACCGTCTTGTCGATCGGCGCGAGCGGGCGGGCGATGATGAGCCGGCCGGAGTAGGTTCCGTCGCGGTCGTACACGTTCAGCCGGAGCGCACGCCACTTGCTGCCGTCCTGCGTCCCCGCGACCGTGGTGCCCCCGCGGCCCCCGAGGCGCTCGACGAGCTTCCCGGGGTTCTTGGGCTGGCCGTAGCGCTCCCGAGTCGACGGGGCGATGCGCGAGCGCGGATCGTACTCTATGCGGTAGAGCCCGTTCCCCGGGGACTTCTCCAGCGTCGTGTACACGTAGTACTCGGACAGGTTGAGCTTGCTGTCCTCGGCGGGCTGCCTGGCGGTGAGGATCTCCGTCACGGCCTGCTTGGCCACGGCCTGCCCGGACGTCTGAAGCTCGGAGTCGAGCGTGCGCATGAGGTAGGAACGCAGCATCGTCACCGTGGTGACGCTCAGCGCGGCGATCACGATCGCCAGGAGGAAGACGTTGGTTGCCAGAAGCTTGAACGTCAGGGTGCGCCGCACTTTCGGGCGAGGCGCATGGGCGGCGGACTCCGGCACGGACTACCTGGCTCCGCGCAGGACGTAGCCGATTCCGCGTTTGGTGTGGATGAGCGGAACGATGGCCTTGGCCTTCGCCGGATCGGTGATGCCCAGGGCGTCCGGCGAGTCGATTTTGCGCCGCAGGTAGGAGATGTAGGATTCCACGATCGAGATCTCCCCCTCCCAGTCGTAATCCCAGACGTGGTCGAGGATCTGCATTTTCGACACGACCCGTTCGGAATTGATCATCAGATAGCGCAGCAGCTTGAACTCCGTGGGAGAGAGGTCGACGTTGCGGCCGGCCCGCGAGACGTCGTAGGTCTCCTCGTTGAGCTCCAGATCGGCGTAGCGCAGCACGGCTGACTCGCCGCTGGGGCGGGTGCGCCGCAGGACTGCGCGGATCCGGGCGACGACCTCCTCCAGGGAGAAGGGCTTGGTGATGTAGTCGTCTCCGCCGACCGTCAGGCCCTGGATCTTGTCCTTGACGTCGTCCCGAGCCGTCAGGAACAGGACGGGGAGCTCGGGGTCGTGTTCGCGGAGCCTGCGCAGAATCGTGAAGCCGTCCGCGTCGGGGAGCATGATGTCCAGGACGGCGATGTCGATGTGGGCCCCCGATTGGTGGTCGAGCGCCTCGCGGCCGTCGGCCGCGGCGAGCACGTCGAAGCCTGCGAAGCGCAGCGAAGCCGACAGGAGCTCGCGGATCGAGGGTTCGTCGTCTACCACGAGGATCGTTGCCTCTGGCTGCTTGTCCGTCATGCCGACCATTGAACCCAAGGTTTCTGGGAGTTCCCTGATCGAAAACGATACGCGCATGGCCGCTCCCTGACCGCTCGAAGCGAATCAGCCGGGGCGGGTTCCGGCGAGCCAACCGGGGCGGGTTCCCGGAGCGGAGACGCCCACCGGCGGCGGTCGGGGGCGTCTCCGCCGCCCGACCGCGCGCGGCATGCCCGACAGACGCCAGGTCCGAGGCAGATCCGGCGCCCACCGCGGGCGCGGCGTCAACGCCGAGTACCGCTCCGGCGTCGGCGTCAGTACGCGGTGAAGTCCCGGGACTCGATCTGCGCGGGCTGCTCGCCGCTCTTGAGGGCGGCGAGCCGGGCTTCGACCTCCAGATCCTGGGAATGGTCCTCCAGCTCGGCGAACTGCGCCTCGAGGGAGGAGACGGCGACCTCGGACTTGCCCATCGCCAGAGCCTCCTGGCGGCGGACCTGCTCCTCGTAGCGGCCGAGCTCCGACGTGGGGTCGAGCACGTTGATCGAGGCGATGGCGTCCTGGACCTTGTTCTGGGCCTCGGCCGTCTTCGCTCGGGCGATCAGCTGGTCGCGCTTGTTCTTCAGCTCGTCGAGTTTGGCCCGCATCTGGTCGAGGCCCGTCTTCAGCTTGGCGACGACCTCCTCCTGCGACTGGATCATCGGCTCGGCGTCCTTGGCCTCCTTCTCGGAGGCGATCTGCTTGGTCAGCGCGATCTTGGCGAGGTTGTCGAACTTGGCGGCCTCTCCGCCCTTGCCCGCGATGCGGTATTCGTCGGCCTTGCGCGAGGCCGCGAGAGCCTTCTGCCCCCACTCGCGCGCGTCTTTGACGTCTTCGGCGTAGTCGGCCTGTGCGAGGCGGAGGTTGCCGATGGTCACGGCTACGGCGTCCTGCGCCTCGGCGATGGAATTCGTGTAGTCGCGAACCATCTGATCCAGCATCTTCTGGGGATTCTCGGCGCGGTCCAGGAGGGCGTTGATGTTCGCCTTGGCGAGCTGGGCGATGCGCCCGAGGATCGTCTGCTTCTCTGCCATGGGAGTGGTGCCTTTCGATTGAGTCGGTTGTCACGATTGTATGCGGCCGAGGGGGCGACGCTCGACGCGCCGACCCGGCTGGGCGGAGTCGGCGGGGGCCTGGAGGCGACGCCGCCCGGACGCGGTCAGAAGGAGCCGCCGTCGCTGTCCCCGCCGCCGTCTCCGCCGAAGTCGAAGAGGCCGCCGTCTCCGCCGAAGTCGAAGAGGCCGCCGTCTCCGCCGCCGAAGTCGAAGAAGCCGCCGTCGTCGCTGTCGGAGGAGTGGTGGTACCCGCCATCCGACCGGTCGCCGCTGAACAGGGATCCGAGGATCATGCCGGCGATCAGGCCGCCCATGCCGTCTCCTCCTCCGCGGCGGCGGCCTCCGTCGTCCCAGAAGTGATCGCGGCGGTAGCTGTGCGTGGCCTTCTCCACGTCCTCATGGGCCATCGCCTCGGCCTCCCGAGCCCTGGCGAGGGCCGTGCTGTAATGCCTGGCCCTCTCCTCGGCGGAGGCCGCTTGGTCGCCCGCGGACAGATCGGTCCGGGCCGAGGCCAGGAGGGATCGGGTCCTCGTCGTGATGTAGCGCGAATACTGGTCGACGTATCCGTCGACGTTGGAGGCGACGGTGGAGGCCATCGAGCGGTTGCGGTCGGCGGCCTCCTCCTCCTTCTTGCGCCTCTCCTCCTCCGAGCGCACCGCCGCCAGCGCGGCGTCGAGCGCGTCCTCGGCCGTCGTCAGCTCGGAGACTGCCTTGATGGGGTCTGCGTTCCGTCCCGAGTACTCGGCGATCAGCCTTTCCGCTTCGGCCCGGCAGGCGGCGATCTCCTGGTCGTCCCCGCCGAGGCGCTTGGCGTCCTCCACATCGGAGGAGATGGAGGTCAGCGCCTGGCGCAGCCTCGCCGCGCCCTGCTGGAGGGTCTGACCCGCGTTCTCGATCTCGTCCACGCGTTTGGAGGCGTGGGAGAGGGCCTCCTCGGCGAGTCGCATGTAGGGGACGGCCTGATTCCTGTTGCCCTGGGCGATCTGCTCGCGTCCGGAGGCTATGGAAGACCGTGCGCTGTCCGTGAACGTCGCGATCTGCTCGGGGTAGGTCCGCAGCGTGGAGACCGCGGCCTCTCCGTGCTGAAGGGCGAGTTGGTCGATCTGGGCGACGAGGAGGGCGCTCTGCGAGTCGATCTCGGCCGCCCTGGACTCCAGATCGTCGAGCTGGGAGTCGACCCGCGAGGAGAGGTCGCGGAGTTTGCGGAAGCCCTCCTCCTGGGCGGATATCGACGAGTGCGCCGTCTCGACGAGCTTGAGGATGTCCTCGTTCATCCTCTTGGCCTGGGCCGGGGTCTCGGGGATGTCGTCGTACAGCCTCTGGCGGATGACGAAGGCCCTCTGAACGGCGTCCCGGGCCCTGCCGAGGGCGGCGTCGAACTCCCGGGTGGCCTCCACGCCGAACTCGGCGCGGGCGAACTCCAGCTCGGCCGCCGCCGAGCGCACCCGGTCGTCGGTCTGCAGCAGCTGGGTGGAGGCCCGTGTGGCGAGGGCTTGCAGATTCTGCGCGGCGTCGAGCTCGGCCTTCTTGGCCTTGCGCCTCCGGGCGACGACGACCCCGCCGGCCACGGCCCCGCCCGCCAGGGCGACCCCGCCGACTCCCAGGGCGATTCCGCCCCAGTCCGTCGTGTTGGCGTCGACGACGTTGTCCGCGAGCTTGACGATCCCGCTCTCCCATTTCCCGGCCCGCCACCGCGAGCGCACGGATCCGTTGAGCGCCTTCCTCAGATCGTTTCTGCTCAGGCCGTCTCTGCCGCTCTTGAACGAGTACTGGCGGGTGTTCGTGGCTATGGCGAGGATTGCGTCCTTGGGGCCGAGGCCCGATCTGGTGAAGGCCTTCGTGGCCCATTGGCCGGAGCTCGTCGAGCCGAAGTCCTCGACCAGGACGACGCGCAGGGACTTGCCCGTCTTGTCCTGCATCCGATTGAGCGCCGTCTCGACTTTCCCGGTGTTCACGGAGTCCGTCCTGTCGGTCACGATCGACGTCACGGCGAAGGGTTCCTCGGCCGATGCCGCCGGGAAGAGGGCGAAACTGGAGGCAAAGATCAGCGGAGCCGCAATCGCGCGCGCCCAGGCCGCGCGGCCGGGTCTCTTGGGCATCTTCATTCTTCGATTCTCATCTGTCGGGTGGATTCTAGCAATGGAGGGTTGGAGGATTCCTCCCCGGCCCTTCACGCTACCAGTTGGGGTCGGCGGGGATCGTGCCGGGGGATTCCGCCGAGGGTGGAGGCTCGCGTTCACCCGTTAGAATGTCCGCAGGAATGCTTGCCGTTCCAGATCGCAGAGACGAAAGTTGGTGTGACGTGCCCACGGGGAAGGTCAAGTTCTTCGACGAGAAGAAGGGTTTCGGCTTCATCGCCGGCGACGACGGAGCAGAGGTCTACTTCGCCGCCTCGGCCCTGCCCGTAGGGGCTCGCGTTCGCGCGGGCACCCGCGTCGAGTTCGGGGTCGCCGAGACCCGGCGGGGGCCGCAGGCGCTGACGGTGACGCCCAAGGCCAAGGTCGAGTCGCTCGCCCGCAAGAACCGCCGCAAGCCCGAGGCGATGGTTCCCATCGTCGAGGACCTCATCAAGATCCTCGACAAGTCCTCCACACAGCTGCGCCGCGGACGCTACCCCGACGGCGGGCATCGCATCGCCGCCGCGCTGCGCGCCCTGGCGGATGATTTCGATGCCTGACCCCCGGATCACCCCGGTCGCCAAGGCGGGCCGGGAGAGGATCCTCGTGGAGGCGGTCGAGTTCGCCCGCCAGGCGCTGTCGGACCTGACCCGCCCGGAGAACGTCGGGGAGCACCGGGGCGTCGTCGTCGAGGGGGAGCGCGTGATCACCCACGCCTTCGACTGCCTGCTGCCGGGATACCCCCACTGGTACTGGACCGTCACCCTCTCGCGGGTGCCCCGTTCCTCCAAGGTGTCGGTGGACGAGATGTCGCTGTGCCCGGGCAGTGACGCCCTCCTGGCGCCCGACTGGATTCCGTGGGCCGACCGCGTCGAGCCCTCCGACATCTCCCCGACCGACCGCCTGCCCTATCGGGCCGACGACCCGCGCCTGGAGGAGGGGTTCGAGGAGACGGGGGAGGAGGCCGACAGGCTGGAGGCCTTCGAACTCGGCCTGGGAAGGCCCCGGGTGCTCTCCCCGCTGGGCCGGAAGGCCGCCTTCGAACGCTGGTACGAAGGCGACGCCGGGCCGAACACCCCTGGGACGCGCGCCGCGAGGGCCACGTGCTCTTCGTGCGGCTTCCTGATGCGCATGGACGGGGCGGCGCGGGCGGTTTTCGGGGTGTGCGCGAACGAATGGTCCGCTTACGACGGCCGGGTCGTCTCCTACGATCACGGGTGCGGCTCGCACTCGGAGACCGATGCGCCCGCGCAGGCGAGGATGTGGGAGCCGGCGGCTCCGGTGGTCAACGAGTTCGACATGGAGATCGTCAAGGGATCGCAGGCCTGACGTGAGGATGCTGCAGGGGCGCGTGCGCGCCTACGAATGGGGCTCCCTCCGCGCCATCCCGGAGCTGTTCGGCAAAGAGGCCGCCGAGGGGCCCGTCGCGGAGGTCTGGCTCGGCGCGCATCCCGACGATCCGGCCTCGGTGGGGCGCGTCCACTCGATCTTCGACGAGTCGCAGCTCTATCCCTCCAGGGTCGCGCCGCGCGCCGTGGGGCCGAGTCTGGACGAGTGGGTGGCGCAGGACCCGGATCTCATCCTCGGGGAGTCGGTCGTCGAACGCTACGGCGCCAGGCTCCCCTATCTGCTCAAGCTCATCGCGCCCGCCCAGCCGCTGTCCCTCCAGGTGCACCCGTCCATCGCCCAGGCGGAGGAGGGATACGCGGCCGAGGAGGCCGCGGGCGTCCCCCACCGGGACCCGAGGCGCAACTACAAGGATCGCAACCACAAGCCGGAGCTCGTCTACGCTCTGTCGACGTTCCAGGCCCTGGCGGGATTCCGGGCCAGGCGCCGCATAGGCGAGGTGATCGAGGCGCTCGGGACGCCGCTGACCGACGACCTGCGCCGCGTCCTGCGCTCGCGCGGAGTGCGCGGAGCCTTCGAATTCCTCCTATCCGAGCCGACCCGCCCCGGCGCCGACGCCGTCGCCGAGGTCGCCGTCGCGTGCGAGCGGCGGTTGCGCGCCGGGGAGTCGCCGTCGCGCCGGGCCGACTCAATCGTCGTGCGCCTGGCCGAGCGGTATCCGGGGGACCCGGGCGTCGTCGCGTCGCTGCTGCTCAACCCCGTCACGCTGCGGACGGGGGAGGCCCTCTTCCTCTCGGCCGGCACGGTCCACGCCTACCTCAGCGGCGTGGGCGTGGAGATCATGGCCTCCTCGGACAACGTCCTGCGCGCCGGGCTGACGCACAAGCACGTCGACGTCCCCGAACTCCTGCGCATCCTCGACCCGACCGCCTCGCCTCCCACGCGGATCGCGCCCGAGCGGGTCTCCCGGGCGGTGTCGACCTTCTATGCGCCCGTCGACGACTTCGAGCTGTCGGACGTGCATCTGCGCGACGCGAACGTCCGGGAGCGAATCCGAGGCGTCGGCCCGCGCACCGTCGTGTGCCTGAACGGCGCGGCCCAGCTCGAAGCCAACGGCCAGGTCGTGGACGTCTCCGCCGGGCAGGCCGTGTTCGTCCCCTCCTGCGACGGCCCGCTGGCGGCGCGCGGCTTCGGCCACCTCGTCCAGGCCGCCGTCCCGTGACCGTCCTCGCCTCGACGGCGTTCGCGCCGGCCCTCGCCCGTGACGGGCTCCGGGGCCCGGGTGCAGTTGTGGACCGTCTGTTCCAAAATGTGGGATGAATTTCCGCTTTGCGCGATCGTTATGTGAAACTAAGGGGAGTGACCACATCACACGCGGGCTCGGCAACCCCATCTGCCGGACGCACGGGCGTCCTGGACCGCTGTTTCCACCTCGCCGAACGCGGTACGACGCCGCTGCGGGAGATACGCGGAGGCCTCGTCACCTTCTTCGCGATGGTCTACATCCTCGTCCTCAACCCCATCATCCTCTCCGGCCCCGACTCGACGGGCGCCTATCTGGGCGGCGGGAGCGGTCCGAACAAGGCCGCCATCGCCGCGGGCACCGCGCTCGTCGCCGGGGTCATGTCCATCCTCATGGGAGGGGTCGCCGACTTCCCTCTGGCGCTGGCGGCCGGCCTCGGGTTGAACACCATGGTGGCGGCCACGATCGTCCAGCTCCCCGGCATGACGTGGGCCGACGGGATGGGCATCGTCGTCATCGAGGGCGTCGTCATCGTCCTGCTCGTCTTGACGGGCTTGCGCGAGGCCATCTTCCGCGCCGTGCCGCGCTATCTGCGCACCGCCATCTCCGTGGGCATCGGCCTGTTCGTCACCTTCGTCGGGCTGGTGAACGCGGGAATCGTGCACAAGAGCCCCGACCGCGTCGACTCCCCGCCCCTGGTCTTCGCCGTCAACGGCTCCCTGTCCACCTGGCCGCTCCTCGTCTTCGTGGCCGGCCTGGCCCTGACCGCAGTGCTCATGGTCCGCCGCGTCAACGGCGCGATCCTCATCGGGATCGTCTTCTCCACGGCGTGCGCGCTCATCGTGGAGGCCCTCTTCAAGGTCAGCGCCAAGCCCTCCGGCGGGTGGGGTCTGACGACTCCGGCCCTCAAGGGCAGCCCCGTCACCGCTCCGGACTTCGCCACGCTCGGGCAGGTCTCGCCCCTCGGCTCCTTCCACAAGCTGGGAATCGTGGCGGTCGTCGTGCTTTCCTTCAGCGTCATGCTCGCGGACTTCTTCGACACGATGGGCACGATGGTGGCCGTGGGCGCCGAAGGCGACCTGCTCGACGAAAACGGCGACCCGCCGAAGACCCGCTCCATCCTCCTCGTCGACTCCTTGGCGGCGGTGGCCGGGGGAGTGGGCGGCGTCTCCTCGAACACCGCCTACATCGAGTCCGCGACCGGGGTGGCCGACGGCGCGCGGACGGGCCTGGCCTCCGTGGCGACCGGCGTCTTCTTCCTCTTAGCGACGTTCCTCTCGCCGCTGGCCGCGGTCGTCCCCAACGAGGCGGCCGCCCCCGCACTCGTGGCGGTCGGATTCCTCATGATGCAGCAGGTCTCCAAGATCGACTGGACCGACCTGGCCGTGGCCATCCCCGCTTTCCTGACGATCGTCTTCATGCCCTTCGGGTATTCGATCACCGTCGGCATCGGCATCGGATTCATCGCCCACGTCCTCATACAGGCAGCCGTCGGCGGGGCCCGCAAGGTCCACCCGCTTCTGTGGGTCGTCTCGCTGCTGTTCGTCGTCTACTTCCTCCTGGAGCCGATCGAGCGGCTGCTCGGCCTGAAATAGCCCGGCGGCCGGCGATCGCGACGGCCCTTCTCACGGGCCGCCCGCGGGAGCCCGCCTGCACCCTCCGCTCACGGCCCGCCCGCGAAGCCGAGCTCGGCGACTTCTCCCCTCTACTCCGGACTGGCCCGGAAGCCCCCGGGATGCCATCTCGCCCCTCCGGTTGAGCTCGCCCTGCAGACGGAAGCCCGCCCGGGGCCGCATTCCCTCGGCTCGGCGACGGGCCCCGCATGCTCGCCGCCGTTCCCCCGAACCGGGAGTAGACTGGCCCACCGCGCTTTTCCGCGCCGCGTCGCGGTGCACACGGAATCGAGGCTTCGAGGAGACACAGGAGACGCATGGGTCGGACGTTCGCCAGTCTGCGCCACTTCAACTACCGCACATGGTTCTTCACGGCGCTCATCGCCAACATCGGCACATGGATGCAGATCGTCGCTCAGGACTGGCTGGTTCTGGCCGAGCTCACCGAAGACGACGCCTTCGCCGTCGGCTTCGTCTCCGCCCTGCAGTTCGCCCCGCTCCTGTTCATCACCCCCTTCGCGGGGCTGCTCGCCGACAGGTGCGACAAACGCAGGATCCTCTTCGTCACTCAGTCGTGCCTCGCCCTCCTGGCGTTGGGCCTCGGCGTGCTCGTCCTGTCCGGCGGAGCGCAGGTGTGGCAGGTCTGCCTCTTCGCCGTCGGCACGGGAACGGTCGCGGCCTTCGACGGGCCTCCCCGCATGGTCTTCGTCTCCGAGCTCGTCCCCTCCGAGGACCTGCCCAACGCCGTCGGGCTGAACTCGACCGGCTTCAACCTCGCCCGGCTCATCGGCCCGGCCGTGGCCGGCACCCTGATATCCGCCGTGGGAACCGGCTGGGTCTTCGTCGTCAACGGCCTGTCCTTCGTCTTCACCATCGGCGCTCTCCTGGCGATCCGCACGGGGGAACTGTACGTGCGGCAGGTCGACCCGGAGGACCTGCGGGGCCGCGGACGCGTGCGCGAGGGTCTGCGCTACGTCGCCTCGCGCGGCGATCTCACGGTGATCTTCCTCGTGCTGGGCACGGTCGCGTGCCTGACGCTGAACTTCCAGCTCACGAGCGCCGCCATGGCGCGCACCGTCTTCGACAAGAACGCGGGCGAATACGGGATCCTCGGGTCGGTGCTCGCCGTCGGATCCGTGACGGGCGCCCTCATGGCCGCACGACGGCGCGCCACGCCGCGCACGCGCACCGTCGTCGTCGCCGCGGGCCTGTGCGGAGTGACGTCGGGCGTCAGCGCCGTCATGCCCACCTACGCGACCTTCGCGGTGTCCCTCATGTTCGTCGGCTTCACGCAGCTCCTCCTGTTCACGAGCGCGAACACCGTCGTCCAGGTGTCCACCGAGCCGACCGTTCGCGGCCGCGTCATGTCGCTCTACCAGACGGTCATCATGGGAACCTCGCCCATCGGCTCGATCGTGGTGGGGTGGATCGCCGAGGTGGCCAGCCCGCGATGGGGAATCGGAATGGGCTCGATCGTCGCCTTCGCCATGGTCGCCTGGGCCTACCTGTGGGGGCGCCGCCACTGGGGCGTGACGGTACGCTACAGCATTCGCTCCCAGCCGCACGTCCAGATCGTCGGCCCCGTCGAGCGGGCAAGGGAGATCTAGCCGTCCCGCCGGGCCGAAGCAGACGCGCACCTGGTGTGCTCGTAGGCGCCGACCGCCCCGGCCCTGGCGCGGATGCTCCGGTGTCCATGAAGTCGTCGATGCCGGGCGGCTGCGGAGAGACCTCGGGCGTCAGGCGCTGGTAGTCCACTGGGGCGGGCGATGCGTCCGGAAAAGGCATGCGTCTGGAAAAGGCCCCGCACGGGCGCGGAGAGTCGTCTCAGCCCGCGGAGGCCGGACGATGCCCCGGGAGTCGAACGCGGTGGCGCCCGGACCGGATGGCTCGCATTCAGGCCATGCGCTCGGCCACGTAGTCGATGCACGCGGTGAGCGCCGCGACGTCCTCGGCCGGGACGTTGGGGAACGTGCCGACGCGGATCTGATTCCGGCCGAGCGAACGGTACGGGTCGACGTCCACGATCCCGTTGGCCCGCAGATGCCCGCGCAGCGCCTCGGAGGGGACGGACGCGTCCAGGTCGATCGTCACGACGAGATTCGACCTGGCCCCCGGCTGGGCGAAGGGCTCGGCGAAGTCCGAGGCTTCGGCCCAGCGGTAGAGGACCCCGGAGGACTCGCGGGTGCGGGCCTCCATCGCGGCCAGCCCGCCCTCCTCCAGCATCCACTCGGCCTGGTCGGCGATGAGCAGGAGGTTGACGAGGGAGGGCGTGTTCAGCGTCTGGTTCGCACGGGAGTTCTTCGCCGCCAGGGACAGGTCGAGGATGGCGGGCACCGGTCGCTGTGCGGCGAGCCGTCCGGCCCTGGCGAGGGCGGCGGGGGAGGCGGCGGCGAGCCAGAGCCCGCCCTCGGCCCCGAAGCACTTCTGCGGGGAGAAGTAGTAGAGGTCGGTCGACGCCACGTCGACCTCCACCCCGCCGGCCGCCGACGTGGCGTCCACGAACGTCAGGGCCGCCCCGCCCGCATTCCCGCCGGCGGCGCCCGTGAAACGCCGCACCGGGCTGAGCACCCCCGTGGATGTCTCGTTGTGGGCGTAGAGGTAGGCGTCGGCGGGAAGGCCGTCGTCGCAGACGGCCAGCGACCCCGGAGGCGACTGGATCCTCGTGCACTGGGCCCACGGGGCCTTCGCCACGGCCGAGGCGGCCTTGGCCGTGAACTCCCCGCAGACGGCCGCCTGGGCGTGGGAGTCGACCCCGGTGAAGGCGAGCGCGTCCCATATGAGCGAGGCGCCTCCGTTGCCCAGCAGGATCTCGTAGCCGTCGGGAATCGCGAAGAGCTCGGCGAGGCCGGAGCGGATGCGCGCCACGGCGTTCTTCACCGGCGGCTGCCGGTGGGACGTGCCGAGGATTCGCCCGCTGGCCTCCAACGCGCGTTCGAGCTGTCCGGGACGCTGGCGGGAGGGGCCCGAGCCGAAGCGTCCGTCGCGGGGAAGCAGGTCGGTGGGAATCGCTATTTTCATGACTTAAGTCTGCCGTATATCGCGCGGAAACAGAGATGGCGCTCCAGTATGCTACGTAACAGGCACGGGCCGCGGGAATGGTTGGAATCCGTGGCGTTCGTCGACTATGCGGGAGAGACGATGAGCCATCTGGTTGACACATCGGAGATGTATCTGAAAGCCGTATACGAGCTTCAGGAGGAGGGCGTGGTCCCGTTGCGGGCCAGGCTCGTCGAACGCTTGGAGCAGTCCAAGCCGACGGTGTCGGAGACCGTGGCCCGCCTCGAACGCGACGGGCTGCTGCGGGTGGGGGACACCCGGGCCATCTCCCTGACCGACGAGGGCAGGCGGCAGGCCGTCCATGTCATGCGCAAGCACAGGCTGGCCGAACGGCTGCTCATCGACGTCCTGGGGATGCCCTGGACCGACGTCCACGTAGAGGCCTGCCGCTGGGAGCACGTCATGTCCGACGCCGTCGAGTCGCGCTTGCAGACCCTCCTGGAGGAGACCGGCGTCGACCCGTACGGCAATCCGATCCCCCTGCCGGGCTCCGACGACCCGCGCGGAACGTCCGCCGCCAACTCCGGGCTCGTCTCCCTGAAGAAGTGGCTCGCCAAGAAGAACCTCGCCGACGGGGGCTCTCGGGAGGTGACGCTCGTGCGCATCGCCGAGGCCGTCCAGACCGACCCCGGCCTGCTCGCGAGCTTCCAGCAGGCCGGCATACTGCCCGGGGCCCGGCTGCAGGTGACCAAGCGGGGCAAGGGCGTGCGCGCCGGCGTCCCAGGCGGCGACGACATCGAACTGACCGTCTTCGACCAGGCACATCTGTTCGTCAAGTAGGCGCCGCCCGAGCAGACCTCGCATCGGGCGGGCGCCAGGCGGCACCTGAGCGGTGCGAAGGGCGAGCTCGCGCGGCGGGCGTCAGTCCGTTGGGAGGCACCGTCAGCGGGGCCCGAAGCCCCAGTCGCGTGCGCGGCGGCATCGCAGCAGGCATCGCGCATAGGCAGGCCGTTTACCGCCGGCGCAGACCCCACGGGCCCCGAGCGCCTGTCGCGCACGCGACGGCGTGGGCGGATTGGACCTCGGACTTCCACGGGCCCCGGGGCGCCTTCGCCCACTCGTGCGGCCGCCCTCACCGGACAGCCCGACGCCCCGCTCGTCGATTGATGCTGCGCTCACCGACATCGGACCGTCCGGCGGGTGGGGGAGCTCCGAAGCTCCTTGCCGGCCGACGTCGGCCTCGTCCCGCCGCGCATGCCGTCGCAGCCGCATGCCGTCGCGGACGTGAGACGGGGATGGGGTGGCCGAACGAAGACGGCTGCGACGGCGAGAAGGACGCACGAATGTGCACAACGACACTATCGGGGGCCGGAGTGAGCTGGCGGCCGTTCCGGGAAACCTCGCCGAATCCTTGGAAAGTCAGGGGATTCCCCCGTGCCCGATGGGGAAGGGTTCCCAGGCGGCGAGTTCGCGTCGCAACGTCGTGAATGTTACACATGCGGTGGTGCTCGCGCCTTGCCCGCCTCCGGTATTCCGCGGGATTCTGCGGGAAAACCAGGGTCACGAGGGCGCGGGGACGGGCGGGGAGACCCGTTACCGAAATGTGACAATCTCGGCGAGGCCCGATATTGTTCTACGTGGACAGTCGTTGAGCGGTCCCCACACCGCCAGCGAATGACGAACATTTAGGAGAAAACCGAGATGACCGGACGCCATGCGATAAACCGCGATGTCGCCCTCAGCGCTCTGAATTCCCCTGCGGGCCGGGGGCTCGCAGCTGCAATGGCCGTTGGCACGATGTTCGGCGTCGCGCTTCCGACAGCTTCGGCAGATGACAATGGATCTGACAAGGCTTTCGGAGGTCGCGTTACCGATCTTTCGACCGCTGACAGCAGCAAGAACACCACTGCGGTGACGGCTCCCGCCAACGCCACGTGGAAGCTCGAGCAGGTTCAGGTTGAGGGTGCTGCCGCAACCGCGCAGTCCGTATCGACGGTTAAGGCCAATGTCCAGGCCCCGCCGCCCGTCGTCGACGAGTCCGCCAAGGAGAAGGCGAAGGACAACGCTGCCACGCAGCAGCAGCAGTCCGATACCGCTTCCGCTACGCTTACCCGCGCTACGGTTAGGCCTCGCACGGCAGCCCCTGCCACTTCCGGCAAGTTGGGTGCTGTCAAGCAGAGCGATATCGCCGCCCGCCAGGCCGACACTTCCTCCGTTCAGGAGGCGGCTGCCGCTCCTTCGGGTAACGGTTCATCCGTTCTCAACACCGCGCTCTCTTACGTCGGCTCGCCCTATCGCTGGGGCGGCACCACTCCCTCGGGCTGGGATTGCATCGGCTTTGTCCGTTACGTATACGGCAAGCACGGCGTGAATATTGGAGGCTACACCACGTCAGTTCTCTCCGCGGGTACCCGCGTTCCCTACTCCCAGGCTCGGCCTGGCGACATTCTCTACTGGCCCGGACACGTCGGCATCTACGCCGGCAACGGCAAGAATGTCGGCGCTTGGAACGAATCGATGGGAACTCGCGTTGGCCCGAATTCGTGGGTTGGCGGAACACCTACTGTGATCCGCGTTCTCTGATTCAGACTTTTCACGCGACGGAGGGGTCGGCCTTGGGCCGGCCCCTCCTATGCGTGTATCCTGGTGTCAGGCCACGTTCCCCGCATCCGGTGCTCCGTTGGATCCCGATTCGTCCATCCGGTGTGAGGCTTGCCGGCCCGTGGCTGTCCGGCTCACTCGCGAACAGATCTTCAGAAGCGGGCTTACGTCGACTATAATTCTTTGTGATACTGATAATCGGAGGTAAGGGTCGTGGCTTTCCAGCATGACAACGTGGTTGTGTGTGGCGTCGATGGTTCCGCCGCCTCGGACAACGCACTCATTTGGGCCGCTCATGAGGCCAAAACTCGCAATGCCGTACTCGACATCGTCTGCTGCCACCAGGTTCCCAGCTACCCGGGGCAACGGGGCGAGGGCGGGTTGAGCGAAGACGCCGCTCGCCAGATCATCGAGGCGGCCCGGGCCAAGGTCGCCGGGACCGGCGTCGACGTGCAGACGTCGCTCGAATCCGACGATCCGCGGTCGGTGCTCCTCGGGCGCTCGAAGAAAGTCGCCCGGATCGTCGTGGGCGCGCGCGGCGGTTCCGGAGGCTTCGCCGACCGGCTGCTCGGATCGGTCGCATCGGCGTTGACGTCGCGGGCATACTGCGCCGTGGTCGTCGTGCCCCAAATCGACCTCGAGGAGCTCGTCCCCGCCAAGCACATCGTATGCGGCGTCGACGGGTCGGAGACGTCCCGCATCGCCTTGGAACTGGCGATACGCGAAGCCGCCAGGTGGGGGGCGAAGCTCTCGTGCGTCAGCGCCATCAACCTCGGCGGCTCCATGTGGGTCCCCGGTCCGGGCTACCATCAGGAGGTCATCGACGACGTGCGTTCGGGCCTCAACGAGGCGGTGGAGACGGCTGCCGAGGGCTACGATGTCGACGTCCACTGCCACGTGATCGAGGGCAATCCCGCCGCGCTGCTCGCCGAGTTCTCCACGGCCGTCGACCTGCTGGTCGTCGGCACGCGCGGCCGGGGCGGCTTCGCCGGGCTCCTCCTCGGGTCGACCAGCCAGGCGGTGCTCCACCACAGCGAGTGCCCGACGATCGTGGTCCCCCGCAGGACCGGGGTCAACGAAGACTCCCCGTGGAGCAACGTTCCATGGGGCCGTAAGAAGGCCAGCGCCGAATAGAGGTGGGAGGCGCTGAGCAGAGCCAGCCGTATGGAGGCCGGTTCCGGCCGAAGCGTCGGGGCTGGGACGTCGGCTCGGGGCGCGATGGCCGCGTCGGCGCACGGCTCCGCCGAGGCGGCATGATGTGCCAAGGCGGAGGTCGTCCGGGTAGACTGGCCCAATCGCCCTCGTAGCTCAGGGGAAGAGCGACCGCCTCCTAAGCGGTAGGTCGAAGGTTCGAATCCTTTCGAGGGCACCGAGCGGATGCCGGCGATGCCGCGCGGATCCGCCGCCGGCCGAGGATCGCATGGCGATCGGCGGCCTGCAGCCCGGCCGTTGCCTGCCCATCGTCTCCGATCCGAATCGGCACGCGAACCGCGTCGGGATCTCGGTCGGATCGGCCTGCGCCATGGCGGGCACTGCGGTTCCGGTGCCTGCCGCGAAATGGAGGATGATCTGATGATTCGAGCGATTCAATACCGGCGCTTCGGCGGCCCGGAGGTCCTGGAGATGGCCGACGTCGCCGCGCCGGCTCCCGGGAACGGCGAGATCCGTCTGGCCGTCAAGGCGGCGGGCCTCAACCCGGTGGACTGGAAGATATTCAGCGGAGCGACGGGAGGCGACGCCTCGACGCTGCCGCAGGGAGTGGGACGTGACTACTCGGGTCTCGTCGAGGCCGTGGGCGAGGGCGTGGCAGACTTCGCGGTCGGGGACGCGGTCCTCGGAACCGTGAGGGGGGCTCCCGGCGTCGGCATGGTCAGCGGATCCCTGGCCGAGGCACTCGTCGTCCCGGCGGACTGGGCCGTCCGCAAACCCGACGCCCTCGGCTTCCACGAGGCGGCCGCGCTCGGCGTCGCAGCCCAGGCGGCCTCCGGCGCTCTGCGCACCCTGGAGCTCTCGGAGGGCGACGTCATCGTCGTCAGCGGGGCGTCCGGCGGCGTCGGATCGCTCGCGGTCCAGCTCGCCGTCCGCCGAGGCGCCGCCGTTATCGGCATCGCCGGCGAACGCAATGCGGACTACCTCCGATCGCTCGGAGCGATTCCCGTCGCATACGGCGAGGGGGTCGAGTCGCGTGTGGAGGCGGCGGCCCCTGCCCCGATCACCAAGCTGCTCGATTGCCACGGCGCCGAGTACGTCGCCTTGGCGCTGAAGCTCGGGCTGACGCCGGGGGCCGTCGCGACTCTTGTGCCCTCGCGGGAGGCCGCGGCGATGGGGGCCCAGGTGACCGGCTCCCGTCGGGCCCGGCCCGACGATCTCCGTCAAGCCGCCGGCCTCGTGGCCCAGGGAGCCGTCGAGGTTTCCATCGCCGGAGTGTATCCCTTCGAGGCCGAGGCGGTGCGTGACGCATACACCGAGCTGAGAAAGGGCCACGTCCGCGGGAAGCTGGTCGTCGACGTCTCCTGAGCTGCCCTCCTGACGGCCCTCCGGCGTCTCGTCTCCCACGGCCGGGCCGTTTCGCCGTCTCCCCTTGGGTGTGCGGCGCGGTTTGGGAAAAATCCCGTCCGGGCGGATACGGTGGAGTTGTGAGTCCTTTCTTCAAGAGAAGCCGCAAAAGCGGCAGAACAGCGAAAGACGCGAAGCCGCAGGCTTCAGCGCCATCGTCGGCCAGCGCCGATGTCGCTGCTCACACCGATGACGATCCCCGCGCAGATCGCGCGGAGACCGACGAGCCGGAGTCCGCGCCCTCAGCCGAGCCTGTGGCGGAGGGCTCTCCGGCCGAGCCACCCTCCGGCGTCTCCTCCGACTCGGTCTCGCGAAGGGCCAAACTCTCGCTCGCCTATGCCATGTGGCATACCGAGCTCATGAAAGTGGCCGAGGAATCATCCCGGCCGATCGACGCGGACGACCCCGCCGTCGTCGACCTCTCCTTCCCCCACCCGACCGGCGCATCGCAGCTGTACTCGGGCAAGCCCACCCTGCTGACCTCCCTAGTCAGGGAGGAGACGGCCCAACACGAGGCTCGCGGGCGCCTGGCCGATCTGCGCAGCCGAATCGCCTCCCTCGCCGAGCGGTACGGATACGCCCCCGTGACCCTCGCCATCGGGCAGGCGTCCTGGAACGAGCCCTCCGACGTCCCCTCCGTGCCGGACGCCGGCGAATCGGACGGAGGCCGCGAGGCCCCCGCCGGAGCGGGGGAGGAGGCCGGTGCCGACGCGCCGGGGAAGGCCGCCTCACGCGAGCCTGCCGGAGCCGTGCGCGAAGCCGCGCTCCTGCGTTCGGCGCGCCTGGAGTTCGCCGGACCCGACGACGCCCACATCACCCTGACCGCGCGATGCGAAGTGAACCCCGCCGTGCTGCGGGCGCTGCGGGCGCACGGCATCCACGCCGAGGAGGTCTCCGATCTGCGTGCCCTGGCTTCGGACGTCACTCGCGAAGACGAGGCTTTGGCCAGGCTGCGTGAGCTCGGGCGGCTCTACCTGCCGGGCTTCGCCTTCGCCGACGCCGCCCTTCTGGGCAGCTTCATCCACCCGGGGCAGGTGCTTCTGGCCGATTTGGAGACGGTCAAGCCCTACATCGAGGAGTCCGACGTCATGGCCGCGATCGCGGGGGACCCGCAGGCCCGGCGCACGGTCGCCGCGCCGCTGCCGGCTCCCGAGCGGCGCGACCGCGCGCCCGAGGCGGAACGGGGCGCGGGCGACCGCGACACCGCCGAGCTCGCGGCCGTCGAGGCCATCGCGTCGGGGCGATCCGTCGTCGTCGACACGCCCCCGGGATCGCAGGCCGTGGAGACGCTGGCCAGCATCGTCGCGGACGCCGCGGCCTCCGGCAAGAGCGTGCTCTACGTGCCCGGCCGGGCGTCGGCCGCCCGGGCGCTCGTCGACGAAATGGGGCGCCTCGGCCTGGGCGACCTCCTCCTGGACTTCTCCGATTTGGAGGGCGTCGCCTACCGCCTGCGCACGGGCATGCGGCTGCGCGCCGGCGAAACCGACGAAACCGACGTCCTGGAACTGCGCTCCAACCTGGTCAGAGCCCGCGGTGAGCTCGCCGAATACATCGCTTCCCTGCACGAAGTGGATCCCCGGTGGGACGAGTCCGTCTTCACGCTGCTGGAGCGCCTGGCCGTTCTGACCGCGCGCCAGAACGCCCCGAAGAGCCGGGTCCGCCTCGATTCGAGCGCCCTGGAGGATCTCGAGGCCAACCGGGAGCAGGTGCGCGCCCTCTTCGAGGAGGCGGCCGATCTGGGGGCCTTCGTGCCCGCGGAGGACTCGCCGTGGAAGGGCGCGGCCATCCATTCGACGTCCGACGGCGACGCCGCCCTGGCGCGGGCCAAACGCCTGGCCACCGAGCTGCTCCCGGCGGTCATGTCCCAGTCCAAGCGGGTCGCCGAGGAGACCGGCCTGACTCCGGCCGAGACGCTCGGCGATTGGGCCGAGCAGATCGGGATGCTCGACGGCATCTCCTACTCCTTGGACATCTTCCTCCCCCAGATCTTCGAGCGCAGCGCCCAGGACATGGTGATCGCCACGGCGTCCAAGGAATGGCGCGAGCTCAACGGCGAGGAGATGAGGGGGTCGGAGAGGCGCCGCCTGACCAAGCAGGCCAAGGACCTCATGCGCCCCGGCGCGACCTCAGCGGACCTCCACTCGGACTTGAAGACCGTCCAACGCCAACGCGAAGTGTGGCGACGCCACTGCACGGAGGGCGGCTGGCCGAAGCTCCCCGACGGGATGTCCCAGATACGCCACTACGCCGCCGAGACCGACAGGGAGCTCGAATCCCTCGAATCGGTGCTGCCCGGCGCCCGGCTCGCCTCGATGCCCCTCGGGGAGCTGCTCGAACGGGTGCGCGCGCTGGCCGAGGACGAGACCACGATGGCGCGCCTTCCCCGCGCGAACGAACTCATCGCCGAGTTCCGCGCCCGCGGCTACGGCGGGGTCCTCGACGACTTCACGCAGCGCAGCGTGACCAGATCCGACGTGGAGGCCGAGCTCGAGCTCGTCCACGCCTCCTCGGTCTTCGAACAGCTGGTCGGCCGCTCGCCGATCCTCGCCCGCACGACGCCGGCGGGCCTGTCCGAACTCGCCGCCGAGGTCCGCCGCCTCGACGAGGCGCACACGAGAACCCTCGTGGTCCCCGTCAACCGCGCGGTGGTCAGGACCATGCGCGAGACGATCTCGGCGCACCGCGAGGACACGCTGAGCCTGGACGCGCAGCTCGAACGCTACTCGACCGGGATCCTGCGGGACGTCATCGCCGCCCATCCGCGGCTCGTCCAGGTCGCGCGGCCCGTGTGGGTCATCCCGTCGATGATCGCCGCCGAGTTCGTCCCGCCCATGCCCTGGGCCGATCTGGTCATCATGGACGAGCTCGACTCGGCGCGCCTGGCCCCCACGGTCTCCATGCTCATGCGCGGCCGGCAGATCGTGGCCATGGGTAACGTCCGCAGGGCGCGGACCGAGGACGCCGGCGCGGCCATCACCGAATTCGCCAAGACCCTCCCGGTCTGCGAGCTTCCGACCCTCCGCGCCCAGTACGACGAGCTCGCCGCCCAGACGCTGCGCGAGCAGGGCTACGAGGACGTCCTGGAGATGGTCCCCTCCGCCAGGCACGGACGCAGGCCGCGGCTCATCGTCGTCAACGGCCGGGGGGTGCCCAACCCCCAGTCCGGGATGATCGAAGGCACCCAGGCCGAGGTCGACGCCGTCGTGGACGCCGTAGTCGACCACGCCCTGACCCGCCCGGAGCAGTCGCTGGCCGTCGTGAGCGTCTCGACGGCCAACGCCTCCAAGATCCGCGGCGCCGTCAAACGGCTGGCCGCGGACTCCCCGCAACTGGGGGCCTTCCTCGGCGAGGGCTCGCGCGAGCCGTTCACCGTCCTGGACCTCACCCAGGCGGCCGGGCTGCGGCGCGATTCCGTGATTCTGACGGTCGGCCTGGGCAAGACGGTCCACGGCCGAGTGCTGCACACCTTCGGCCCCCTGGCCACGCCGGGCGGGCTGACCGGCCTCGTCGACGCGGTGGAAGCCGCGCGCGAGGAGCTGACGATCGTCACTGCGCTCGGCCCCGGCGAGATCGGGGCGAACAGACTGTCCACACCCGGGCCGCGGCTGCTGGAGCGGATCATCGACCGGGCCGCCGGCCGAGAGGTCGCGCTCGACCCGGACGCCTCGGGACGCGATGTCGGCCCGCTCCTCGGCGATCTCGCGGCGCGCGTGCGAAGCGCCGGATGGGAGGCCGCCATGGACTTCGGCTTCGACGGCGGAGTGCGCATCCCCATCGTCGCCGGGCACCCCTCCCTCCCGGGAACGTGGAGGGTCGCCGTCCTCGCCGACGACGACGCCTACGTCAGCGAGCCCTCTCTGCGCCGGCGCGACCGCTACTGGATCGAACGCCTGGAACGGCGCGGGTGGAAGGTCGTCCGGACATTCTCGACATCTCTGTTCATCGATCCGGTCGGCCAGGCGGAGAAGGTCATCGCCGCCCTCGAGGCGGCACGACAGGCCGAATCGGAGACTCCCGTGCAGGTCCCGATGCTCGGCTCGGAGGATTGGACCATGTCCTCGCAGACGGATCGCCCCGCCGACGCTGCCGTTCCAGCCGCCTTCCCCGGGGCAGCGGCCTCCGGCGACACAGCGGCTTCCAGTTTCCCCGCTGTGCCGGCGGCCTCTGGCGAGGCTTCGCGAACGGTTCCCGACGGCGCTGTAGGCTCCGCCGATCGTCCTGGCCCGGTCGATGCGGCAGCTGTGGCCCGTGGTTCCGGCCCAGCCCGCGGTTCCGGCCAAACTGACACCTCCGGTCCGACTAACGGTTCCGGCCCAGTCGACGGAGCCGGTTCGGCCGGCGCCGTGCCTGCGGATGGCTCGACGCCCCCGGGCTCTTCCTCACCGTCCTCCATGCGGGGCGATCGCGCTGAGGCGACAGCCTTGGCGGCGAAGGCCTCCGGGCCTGGACGGCGCCCAGCCGCTCCGGAGGACGGCGCGCCGCAGCCCGGAGAAGGACAGCCCGGAGAAGGGGGAGGGAGCCCAGCGGAGGCGGGATCGTCTGGATCCTCGAAGGAACCTGCAGAGGGGCCGGGGACCGAGCCTGCGGAAGGGCCCGGGACCGATTCCGCGGAGGGACCTGCGCAGGCGTCGGGACCTGGCGAGGACCCCGAGCGCGACGGGGGAGTTCCCAGGCCGCGGGGGCCGCGTCCGAACGTCCAAGCCGGGCTTCCCCTGGCTGCATACACCGACGGTCAGCTTGACGACGTCGTCGCGTGGATAGCCTCCGACGGCGTCGTCCGCGGGAAGGACGAATTCGTCAAGGCCATTCGCGAGGAACTCGCGATCCGCCGCCGAGGGGTGCAGATCGACGCGATACTCAGGAACGTCATCTCCCGTTCGGGGCTGGCGGTCGAAGGCTCGCCCGGCGACGCGGGCAAAGGCAAAGGCCTGCGTCCATGAGCGCGAAGGGCGAGGGCACAGCGAGCGGGCGAAGGGGCCCGGGTGCCGGCCGGCCTGACGGCGGTCGGCGAGCCGGCGATGTCGCTGCCGGCAACCCGCGTGAGCTCGGCAATCTCCGTGACGACGGTATTCCACGTGAGCTCGGCGCCGCTTCCGTTGCCGGCCTTCATGAGCCCAACGCCCCCGCCGGCGGTGTAGGCCCTGGCGACTCCCATGAGTCCGGTGTCCTCGCTGGCGGTGTAGGCTCCGGCGACTCCCGCAAGTTCGGCCCTGCCGCTGGCGATCCCCGAGGATCCGGCAGCGGCCGATCCAGTGCCGCGCCCTCTTCTCCCTCTTCACCGCGCAGACGGCGGGCGGCCGTCAGGCTGTCCCGCGTCGACGCCGAGCGCCTGGCTCGCGGCGAGATCTCCTCTCCGGAAGAGGCTCTTCACCTCGATGACCCGAAGGCGACCCGATCGGCGATGCGCGAGGAACGGCACGGCGTCGTTGCCCGCGACGCCGGCGAACGCCGCCTGCTGGAGAACAGACCCCCGCATTTCGGGTCGCTCTAGCATGTCTTTCGCAGCGCTCTAGCCCTTCTAGGGCGCTCTGCCGCGGGAGCCGCCAAGGGTGCGGACGGCCGACGACGCCAGACGCTGTATCGCACGCCGAAGCCAGGCGGCGCTGACGAATCGCACCGAAGGTCGCGTTGGAGCCAGACGGCGCCGGCATGGAAGTGGGACGCGAGTCTGCCCCGCGCCCCACATGACCGTTACGGCTGACGTCCTACTGGCGGAGACGCCCCTGGCCGTCGTCCCGATGTGGAATGTGCCGACTTCGTTGAAGCTGGGCTTGCCGAAGATGGCGGAGATGAGCCGCAGGAGGATTTTGTCGGTGAGCGCGTCGATGATCGGCTTGAAGGCGGCGCCGATGATGACGCCGACGGCGAGATCGATGACATTGCCGCGCATGATGAATTTCTTAAAACCGTCAAGCATGGATTGATGTTCCTAACGTGTGCGTAGTTCTCCCCGCGGTGTTTCGAACTGCGGGACGTGATGGCTACCAGCGCCCCGGGTCAATGAACGATGACGACCCGCATGGGCATAGCTGAGCCATAACCAATGACCAGGGTAGCGGTATCCGCGGGAATCGCAAGGAAAAGCGGCAGGGTGTTAGATAAATCACGTGAAAATGACTTGCTTTTGGACGCCGTACCCACTCCGACGATCGTCGCCCGGCTGACGACCTTGACGGCCTCCGGCGACTGGGCGTGCTCGTCCTTGGGCGCGTAGAGGGCGACCCTCTGGCCGGGCGTCAGCAGGCTCTCCGTCCCGTCGGCTTGCACGGCGACGGGCACGACGACCTGCCCGGGCTCGACGGAAGCCAGGAACTTCTTCGACAGGAGCATCTGCGGCGCCACCGGTATCCCCTTGGGGACCGGCGTGGTCAGCGTCCGCCCGTCGACGCCGCCGAGCGATGTGAGCACGCCTCGGGGAGCCAGCGCTCGCGGCACGTCGGCCACGCGCACGTCGCCGGTGCTCAGTTTGGTTCCCGCGGGAAGGTCGCGGTCGGCTACGACGACGCCCACGGTCTCGGGCCGCAGCTCTCTGAGCGTGGAGAGGGCCGAAGCGACCGCGGCGAGGAGGGCGACGGCCGCGAGAACGAAGCGGAAACGCCACAGAGTCGCGCGGATGCGGGTGAAATCCATGCGATCAGGTTAGTGGGGAAGCCACGGCCGCCTCGGTCCGCGACGGGGCTCTGTGCACGGCTGTGCCCCGAACCCGGCCTGTGGACCGCGGTGGCCGGCGGCCGGCATCAGAGCCGCGGCCGCGCGCATCGCCGACGCCCTACGGACGGCGGTGGCGGAACCCGGCGTCTCGTGTCCCTTCGGCCTGCGGTAGGCGCGGGGCCTTCGCAGACGCGGGACACGCCGAGCGAGGCGGGGCGACTGATGACGGCGGAGTGAGATCTTCGCGGATACGGGACGGTAGACGGGTGCGGGAAGGCACCTCGGAAAGGGACGCCCGGAAGGCGAGGCGCTCAGGGTGCGACGGGCGCGGGGGAGGGCGCAGCCTTGGGAGCCGATCCGGAAGCCGGAGCCTGCCCGGAATCGCTCGCTGCCGGACTCGACGCGCCTTGTGAGCCTGTGCGCCGCTCCGCTCCGTCGTCGCCGGAGGCCGGAGCCTCGGACGACGATTCGCCGGAGGACCCGCCTTCCTCGCCGCCCGAGCGCTCGGAGGAGTGAAGGCCCTGCGAGGACGACTTCGCATCGTTGTGGTAGAAGCCGGAGCCCTTGAAGACGATGCCCACGGAGTTGAACAGCTTGCGCAGGGCGCCTCCGCATTTCTCGCACACGGTCAGCGGAGCGTCGCTGAACGACTGACGGACGTCGAACTCGTTTCCGCATGCGGTACAGCGGTACGAATACGTGGGCACGCGAAGCCTCCTTGAGCAGCAGTGGATCACCGAGCGCCAAGGATACTCCGCCCTCACGCGACTTTCCACGGCGGTTCGCCCACGGAAGACGCGCCGAATCGCCACCCACGGAAGACGCGCGCCGCTTCCTCGGGATGCGCAGACCGGCGACCCGACCCGATGCAAGGAACGGCCCGTCCCCGCCTGGATCACGACAGGCGGGGACGGGCCGTTCGCCCGTCGATCCGGTCAGGACACCGAGCCCCAGCGGTCGGGGAGGATGACATAGTGCACGCACACGTCCATCGGGTCCTGGGGAAGCTCGGCCTCCACGTACTCGTCGGGGTAGATCATCGCTCCGATGCGGGCGTCCGGCCTGACCTGCTTGAGAATGCGGTCGTACCATCCGCCTCCCTGGCCGATGCGCTGCCCGTGGCGCCCGACCAGGATGGCGGGGACGAGCAGGACGTCGACGGCGTCGAGCACCTTGGAGGTCAGGCACTCCCCGCCGGGCTCCGGGGGGCGGCCGGGGGCCATGACCTGAAGATCGTCCGGTCCCCGATACCATCCCCACTCTCGGGACAGCTTCGGCCCGAGTTTGGGAAGCAATAGCTTCTTACCGGCGGCGGTGATGGCCTCGCACAGTTCGTGCGTGGGAGGTTCGTCTTTGACGGAGACGTAGGCGGCGATGACTTCGGCATCTCCTATGAAGTCCAGTGCTGTGCGAACCCAGGAATCGACAAGCCCCTCACGGACGTGCGTCGACCTGCGGGAGCGGTTCTTGCGAGCGGCTGAGCGTAGAACCTGTTTGGCGTCCTCGACATCCAGGTCGGCGACATCGGGAAGCGTCACCATATGTGCGGTCATAATCGTATTCTTCCACGGGCCGACCGTCCCGCGGTAGATGGATCCGCCATTTGCGCCAGTCGTGAATGGGGCGGACCGCCCCTTGCCTCAGCCTCCCTCTGTGGTATGAGAGGGGATTGGGAATCCGCCATGTCCGCCAAGCCGGTCGCCACGAGTTTCGCAACACGCGGCAGGTCCTCCCGGGCTCGGTGGTGGCCGGCCATTAGCGTGGATCCGTGGGCTTCGAGGGATTTGTTGTACTGGGTGCTGCTGTCTTGCTGTTCGCCTACGTCATCCCCGGCCTCGTGAGACGTCGCGTGGTGCTGGCTGACGCTCCGATCGAGGATCGTTTCGCCGAGGACCTGCGGATGTTGGAGGTGTCGCAGGCTCAGCCGCCCGCCCACGCGGGCGGTCAACATGGTTCAGTTTTTTTCCGGCGGCCGGAGGTTGAGATGGCTGGAAGCGAGTTCAGCGCGAAGGACGTTCGCGAACTCGCCCGTGACCGTTCTCGTGCACGAGCGAGGATCTCCAGACGCGCGGCCTTCATGAGGCGCATCCTCATGGGCGTCGCAGCGCTCGCCGCCCTGGCCGCCGTGCTGTGGATCGCCACCGCCCTGACGCCGCTGCCGGCCGTCGCCGCCGTGGGCGCCACGGCGGTCACGGGGGCGTGCGCAGTGGGCTTCGGGTACCTGCGCCGCGAAGTGGCCAAGGCCGACGCCGTCGACAGGCAGACCGTCGCCGACATCGACGCCGAGCTGGGCCCCCGCCGTGCGCACGGGCGCCGTCGCGCGGTGGATATCGTCCGCGCCCGGACCCTCGCCCAGGCCAGGCGGGAGGCCGCCCGCGGATCCTCGTCCCACGGTTCGTCCGACGCCGAGGAGATCGCCGTGCGAGGCCGCGGCCGGAAAGCCGACGCGGGCGTTTGCGACCGCGCGACCGAACGCGACGCCGGGCGCGGGCGCCGGGGGGCCGCAGGAGGCGGTCACGAGACCGCGGGGCGCCGCGGCCGGGCAGAGGGCGCCCAAAGCGCGGCGCTGGACGGCATGACCGAACGGGAGAAGCGGGCGCGCGCCAAGGAGCCTGGGCCGCGGGTTCGCGCCGGGAAGGCGTCCGCCCAAGATACCTCGGCACAGGATGGAGGCTCCTCCGAAGGGCGGTCTGCGGCGCAGTCCGCGTCCGCGGCGGGCGGGAAGAGCCGGGCCGTCAAGCGCCCGAACGTGCGGGCCGAGCTCGCCAAGGCGCGGATCGCCGAACGCGCCAGCGCGGCCAACGCCCGCTCCGCGTCCCGATCGGCGGCCGAACGCCCGATGAAGCCGAGCCCTCGGGCCGAGATGCCCTCCTACACCCTCAAACCCCGCAAGATCGAGCGGCGCGTCGTCGAACCCTATGCGGCGCCGGCCTCGGCCACCGCACCCGTCCCCTACCGCCCGCACGAACGCGGCGAGCGCTACGACGCGGCCACCGGAACGGTCATGCCGAGTGCGAGCGCCTCGAATCGAAACGCCGCGAGCCTGGCGGGCGGCGCCGGGATCGCCTCCGGCGCCTCGTCCGACACGGCCGGGTCGCCCGCCGACCCCGCACGGGCAGAGAAGCCCCGCGTGGAGGAGGCGAAGCCGGTGATCAGCTCCCGGTCCGAGGAAGTGCTCGGCGGAGGCTCCGTGCTCGACGCCCTCCTCGAACGCCGCCGCGCTTGACCGCGCCCGCCCTTGACTGCGCCGCCGCGCCTGACCGGCGGGGACGAACCTAACACTCGGCCGGTGGAACGGATCGGCGGAGGAGTGCTAAACTAGCCGAGTCCCAGGGGCTATGGCGCAGTTGGTAGCGCGTCTCGTTCGCAATGAGAAGGTCAGGGGTTCGAATCCCCTTAGCTCCACGGTTTTTTAGTACAAGCCGCTCGAAGACTGATAACTATAGGTTAGTGTAGTAATTTTACTTAAATGCTTCACTGTTAATGCTTTTTAACACAGTTACTTTATCGCCCAAATGTTTATTTGCAATAGCAGCGAGATGGTTTGTGACATTTGCATACGTAGCAAATGTCATTTATTGATTGATCTTATGTTGTGAATTTTTCACAAATTTTATTATAATTTTTTGATGTTTTATTCGTATTGGTGATTAAGAATCAGTTAATGAGTAATTTATAAGGTATGTACTGCTTATTCTAACTCTTTGTAGCACAATCGCCTTGTGTAATTGTCTTGGTTATCTACCGTAGGATGGGCTGCCCGCATCAGTGACTGCTGGTAAAATGGAATACGACTCGCGGACATAACTTAATCGCGCCTTGGCGCGGAGAGGAGATTGCAGTACATGGTAAGGCATACGACGAAGCTGAAAGCTAAAAAGGCACTTGAGCAGTCTTCCTGGAGTTCTGTTGACAAATTGCACGGAAATTAGGATTCAAACTAATGCAGATATGTGGGGTTTAAATCTGAATATGAGATTTTAATCGTATTGAATACAAATTAATCACAATATCGCTTTCATAACCAAATCTATTAATGTTGGAGAGAAAATGAGTTCTTTATTTTCTGAAGAATACGATGAGGTAAGCAAAAATACTTCTGAATCTCGTTCACTTCTCGAAGTTAATCCGGATGAAGCAAGAGACTACCTACTCGATCCACAAAGATATTTTTCGATTGATCTTCCCAAATATTTTGACTTTACTGCGGTCTTACAGTGCGCTAATAAAATAGTAAATATGAAAAATACGGATGAATATCGTTTAAATAAAAAGATACGTAATCTGGATAATGTTAACCATCTTATCCTTAGTAATAAGAATGCGGCCTATGGATGGCGGCCGATGCAACTAGTGCATCCTGTTTTGTATGTAGAGCTCGTCTCATGTATCACTGCCCCTGAAAATTGGAAGGAATTGCGGAAGAGATTTGAAGAATTTCGAAGCGTGGGATGCAAGATTAAATGTCAGAGCATTCCCTTTATTGAAAAATATATCTCGTCCAAAGAAACAAGTATTCGCAACTGGTGGATAAATTTTGAGCAAGAATCTGTACGTTTGGCTTTAGATTATAAATATATTGCTTCTACTGATATTACAGATTGCTACGGATCTCTCTATACACATACCGTTGCATGGTCGATTCATGGAAAGGAAAAAGCTAAGAAAAACCGACGTGATGATCTATTTGGTAATAAAATTGATGCTTTGTTGCAAGACATGCATGATGGCCAGACGAACGGCATTCCTCAAGGAAATGTCACGTCAGACCTGATAGCTGAAATGGTGCTCGGTTATGCGGATTTACATTTAAATGAACAACTCAATAAACGAAAATTAGAGGATTATGAAATTCTTAGGTTTCGTGATGACTATCGTATATTCACAAACTCGAAAGAAGATGCACAAATAATTCTTCTCGAATTGACGAATGTTTTGAGCGATTTAAATTTCAAACTCAACGTTGCGAAGACTCAACTTTCAGAAGACATCATAGGAGTATCAATAAAGGCAGATAAACAGTTTTGGAATCAAAGCATCAATTTACGTAGAAGTCCTTTCAAAACTCTTTTACTTATACGCGATCTTGGTAGACGGTTCCCTAACTCTGGTTCCTTGGTGAAAGCATTGACCCATTTCCGTCGAAAGATTGAAAAATTGTCTAAACGGCCTAATGATAACGCAATATTAATATCGTTAATTGTCGATATCATGTATCACAATCCTCGAATATATCGACACGCTGCTTCAATTTTAAGTAAATTGCTTTCATTTGAAAATTATTCTGAAAAAATTAATTATTTGAAATCAATTCATGCTAAATTTAATGATATTCCAAATATAGGAATGCTTGAAATATGGATGCAGAGAATCAATCCGAACTATGCTTGTCCATCCGATTACCGAGAGTCAATGTGTAAAATAGTGACTGATCAAACAATTGCTCTATGGAATTGCGATTGGCTTGAAAAGGAAGCAAAAAAATCTATTGAAAGTACTTCGATCGTAAATCAAGAAGAACTTAAAGAATTTGATCCTATTATAACGCTTGAAGAAACTGAAGCATTTACTCCAAACTATGATGATGATTTGGATACGGAAGATTAAATTTTTAACATATTCAACGATTTTACTATAATTACAAAACTAAATGTTGATCTTAACAAATTTAAGATAATTTTATTTTTGAAAATCTTAAATCTTACAGGAATGTCGTTTTTTAGCTTAACTTTTGACGACAGCGCTATATACGTTTTAGCTATATCCTGGGCCATCATTTAAATGCGGTGGCGGCAGTGACTAGACTAAAATTAGTTCGGTGAGCCGGTCCGGGTCTGAGTGACGAACCGTAGCAATGCCTTTGTACGGTTGCAAGGAGGACGATCATGATCCGCGTCCCGATCAACGGGCCCACTCTTCGGTGGGCGCGGGAGAGCATGTTCATGGGGACAGGCGAACTCGCCCGAGCGGCAGGAACCTCTGAAGCGCGAATAGAGGCGTTCGAAACGGGCAGTGCGATGCCGACGCTTAGACAGCTCCGCCTCATAGGGAAAAACTCGATAGAACCCTCGCTTTCTTCTTCACGACGCCGCCCGCGGAGTCCGACGTGCCCAGCGCCGCCGATTTCCGCGGCCACGGCAGAGACCCCGTTCCGCCTCTGTTGGCGCGGGAAATGCGTCGGGCGGAGCAGTACCGAGAGGCCGTGCTGGAACTGGAGGGGCCCACGGGGGCGCCGTCCCTCGTCGGGCACATCGACGGAAGAAACATCGAAGTCCGGGCACGCGAGATGCGTGGATTGTTGCGCCTTTCTGATGACTTCGTGCCGGAAAGCAAGCGTGGAAAGCAGCCGCTGGCGAACCGTACAAGCGGCCTATGTTCCTTAGAGGAAGGACGCAACGAAGAAGCGCTGGCAAATGCTTTCGCTGCAAACTTCCTGATGTCCGAGGCGGGGATCACAGAACTGGTGTCCGACGTCGTCCAAGATTCTTGGGACATAGCAGAAACAGTCGTCGAAAACTTCGAAGTCAGCACTCTCGCCGCAGGCACTCGTTTGAAGACGCTTGGCTTAATCTCCCTCCGACGCAGATTTGGAGAATATTCGCATAAGCCACGGCTGACGGCACCGCGGCTGACGGCACCGCGGCTAGTAATATCTCCACTGGCGCATGTCGTCGTTGTAGGCGTCGATGATCTTCGGCTCCAGCAGTGTGGACACCTCGGTCGCGGATATGGCCGGGGGCTGGACGCGAATCATGAAGTCCAGCAGCTTCTCACTCTGGTAGACGGTGCCCGGGGCCAGCGGCTGGCTCAAAAGCGCGCCCGGAGCCTTGGTCGACAGAACGAATCCCCATTCTCCGAAGGACGGAATGTTGTGCGAGAAAGGGAACACCCGGTACCCCTCCTGCGCCGCCCGCACCGTGTTGACGACGGTGTGAAACGCGTGAGGTGAGAAATACGAAGACGTCGCCTGCGCCACCATCACGCCGTGCGACGCCAGGACGGCGGAGATTTGCCGATAGAACTGCTTGGAATACAGTTTCGCCATGTGTTCGTTCGAGGGGTCGACCAAATCGACCAGCACGGCGTCGTACTTCTCCCGCGTATCGAAAACGAAGCGGAAAGCGTCCTTGTTGACGACTTTGACCTTATCATTGCTGAGTGACTGCTTGTTTATACCTTTCAATAACCTGTTACTCTTTGCGAGTTCAGTCACCTTCCTATCGATGTCGACGATGGTGATCCGTTGGACGCTGCGGTATTTGAGCAGTTCGCGCGCCAACAATCCGTCGCCCCCGCCCAGCACCAGGACGTTGCGCGGATTCTGGACCGAGGTCAGGGCGCTGGCCGCCATGGTCTCGTGGTAGCGGACTTCGTCCAGGCTGGAGAACTGCAGCTGGCCGTTCAAGAACAGGCGGAGATCGCTGCGGTACTTCGTGAGGACGATCTTCTGGTAGGCGGATTGTTCGTAGACGAGGACGGGGTCGCGGTAGGCCTTGGCGTCGATGGTCCTCTCCAGATAGCTGGCGCCCAGGAAAAGCCCGGCCAGCGTCAGGGCGGCCGCCGTGCTCAACGCGATCAGTTTCTTCGACGTCCCCAACTGAACGAGTATGGCGACGGCGACGATGATGTTGAGCGCCGCCACCAGGTAGGAGCTGCGCATGAGGCCGAGCTGGGGGAGTAGCAGGAGGGGGAAGGCCAAAGAGGCGATGAGGGCTCCGAAATAGTCGATGGCCAGAACCTTGCTGAGCAGTTCGACAGACGATTTCCTGCCGAAAGCCGTGAACATCTTCACCAGCAGGGGGATCTCCAAGCCGATGAGGACGCCGATCAGCAGGCTCATGAGTGAGAAAGCCACCCAATGCAATTTGGTGAACGTGAAAGCCAGGTGCAGAATCAGGACGGAATTTCCGCCTATGAAGCTGAGTGCGATTTCATTGATTGCGAAACTCGTGGATGGGCGCCAGTGCATATACTTGACTAGCAGGGAACCGACGCCCATCCCGAAGAGCGTTATCCCGGTTGCGAGGCTGAAGCTGACAATGGAGTCGCCGATCAGATATGAAGCCGTAGTCCCGAGGATGAGCTCATAGATCAGCCCGCCGATCGCAACGAGGAGCGCTGATGCGAAGAGAACCGTGTTCTCGGAACCCTTCACTCGTGAACGGACCATCAGCTATTGATCGTCCCGGCGATGATGATCGCGATGGCCACCGCCATGCCGGCTATCGCGATCCCCATTCCGACGTTGTTGTCCTTCACCAATTCATCCCGGATCTTCAGCTTGAAGATATAGTTGGTTATCACGGCGAAGACTATGAGGAGAACGAACCCTAGGAGTGCGTAAACTATTGTGCTCAGCAGGGAAACCCAGGTCAGTCCGACGTCCCCGACCATTTCGTTGGCAAGAGCCAGTGCGTTCATGTGTATTCCTCTCTGGTGTGGTGGTTCTCATTTGCCGACTCCTCCACCGCCGCCGCCGTAGACGCTGCGGTGATGGTGGTAGACGATTCCTCCGCCTCCGCCGTCACCGCCGGAGTCGTCCTCGGCCCTGGAAAGCGCGAAGGCAATGAAGAGGAGTAGAAAGAAGGCTACTATCACGAAAAGCAGGGCATTCGCAGCGGAGGGGTCGCCGGCGGAGCTTATCCGCTTACCGAAGAAATTCATCTGCTCGTCCCGCGATAGTACCCGCTTCATATGCACTGAATAGTCTTCTTGATTGTACACTTCTATGTTGACGGTTTTCCTCACGCCGTGCTCGTCAATGAATTCCAGGGTGGCGTAGGCGATTCGATCCCCCCGAGAGACACGGCAGCTGGGGTGGCCCTTCACACCGACGAGCTCGCCGAACCCCGATTCTCTCACGTGGGCGGTTCGGGTCGAGCCATCGGGCAGACGCAGCGGAACGCGTTCGCCCTGTGCGAGCGTCCGGGGGTCGGGGGGCTCCGGAAGCGTGAGCGGCTCGTACAATGCGACTCGTTTGTCGTCATGGTCGTATTCCACCCACACGTCGGAGAGGCTGTGGTGCGATAGCTCCCACTCCTCCCAATAGGAGTATTCCTCCTCGATTCGGTCCAATTCGCGGAACAGCAGACAGCCTTTGATCGTGGCGTTGAGCCGTTCACTTTTCAGAACCTCGCCGATTTCAAGGCGAGCAGCAAAATCCTCCACTAGAAAACCACCGCCTTTCCACGAACGTCAGCAGCGCCGAAGGTATTCTGAATGAAATGTTCAATGGACGCGATCAGCCCGTCGCTGATGGGTCGGCACGTCGTCAACGTTATATAGCCGCTTCGCTTCTCCGGCCAGGTGTGCATGGCTATATGCGATTCTCGGAGAAGCAGTGCTGTGCTGATCCCTTGAGGGGAGAACTCGTGAGAGACCGAATTGACGACGTGAAGCCCGGCTTGTTCGGCGATCCCCGCCAGAGATCTCTCGATGGCATCCAGCCTGTTCAGCGCTTCAGGAGAGGCGTTCTGTATTCGGAAGGCAAGGGACTGATACGCGACCATGTCCGCGATATTACTTCATCCGCGTCTTCTCGGTGTAACGGCGAACGTCCTCGAATCCGCGCGGCGGGGCGATGCCGTCCGGCGCTCGTGGCCCGGAAAAGCCTTCTCGCATCACGGATACGCCCCATCGCAGAACCGCCGGCCGGCGGTGCGCGGAGCCGCCCGCCTGGGTGGGAAGGTGTAGCCGTCCCCGTTCTCGTGTGCGTCCAAGACGAGATCGTCCGCATGGGTCACTTTGAACCAGATGGCTTCGAGTCAGGTGGTTTCGTGTACCAGTGCGGTCTTGCCGACGGTCCCGCCGTGGTTCATCTCGGCCAGGACCCGCGGCGCCTGGCGAATCGGAGCGCGCTCGGCTATGTGGACCGCCACCTCGCCTGCGACGGCGGCGTGAGGCCGACGGCGGAGGCGATATGAGCAGTTGAGTTCGGCTACTCCTGAGAGAGTGCGTCGACGTCGGCCATCTGCCGCTTGGTCCACGGGGCGACGGCGAACAGGACGACGGCCACGGCAACCGTGACCGCGCCCAGGCCATAGTAATACGTCGAGTTCGGAATATCCTTGGTTTGGGAAATGATGAAACCGGCGAGCCCCTGGCCCGTGGCGGTCGTCAGCAGCCACAGGCTCATCGCCTGAGAGGCGAAGTTCTTAGGCGCAAGCGCCGAGGTCGTGGACAGTCCCACCGGAGACAAGAACAGCTCGCCCACGGTCTGCAAGATGAACACCACCGCCAGGAACCACCATGGCGCAAGATCCTTGCCGCCGGTCCACGTCTGGAACCCGAAGCCGAGGATGAAGGCGGATGCGCCGGTGATGAGCACCGAGATCGCGAACTTCACGATGGTCGACGGGAACCTCCCCGCCCGCCGGGTGAATAGCCAGCCGATCAGCGGCGCCAGCACAACGATCGTCGCCGGGTTGATGGACTGATAGGTCTCGGGGCTGAGGACCCAGCCGACCAGCGGGATTCTCCCGTCGGTGTTGTCTTTGGCGAAGGTGGCCATCTTGCCGGCGGCCTGCTCGGAGATCATGAAGAACAGCACCGCGCCAATCCACAAGGGGATGTAGGCGCGCAGATGGGTGCGTTCGCGGGCGGTGACCTTCGGAGAACGGAACATGAGCATGAAGTAGCCCAGCGCCGCCGTGGTCGGGACGATGAGCATCGTGGTGGAGAGGGTCTGGAGCAGATCGTCGGTTAGGCGGTACAGGACCGCGACCAGCGCTGCCGTTCCCGCGATCGCGACCGTCGCGGCCACGGCGAGCTTGCGGCGCCCCCCCCGGGGGCGGATCGGGTTGGGGACGGTGAAGGCGAAGGCTGAGAGCCGGTGGCGTCCGTAGACGAAGGCGGCCAGCGCGAATCCCATGCCGATGGCCGCGGAGGCGAATCCCGCGTGGTACCCGTAGTTCCCTCGCAGCCAGCCGGTCACTAGGGGAGAGGCCAGCGACCCGACGTTGATCGACATGTAGAACAGCTGGAATCCGGCGTCGCGCCTGGGATCGTTTTCGTCGTACAGGCCTCCGACGATCGTCGACAGATTCGGTTTGATGAAGCCGGTCCCCACCGCGACCAGGACGATGCCGAGCCAGGAAAAGGCAGACGCCGGGATCGACAGGCAGATGTGGCCCGCCATGATGACCAGCCCGCCGTAGAGGGTGGACAGCCATGGCCCGATGATGCGATCGGCGAAAATGCCCCCGGGGATGGCCAGCAGGTAGACGGCCGCGCTGTAGACGGCAAGGATGACCTCGCCGGAGTTCTTGCTCAGCCCCAGGCCGCCGTTGCCGACGGTGTCGACGATGAAGTACAGCAGGATGGCTCGCATCCCGTAGTAGGAGAAGCGCTCCCACATCTCCACGTTGAGCATCCAGGGCAGGCCCCTGGGGTGGCCGAACAACCCGCGGTCCTCGCGCGATGGGGTTGTTCGCAGGGTGTTGGGGCGCCACCGGCTGGTGATCATGCGTCCGGCGATGACGACGTCGCCCTCGACGTTAGTTGGAGACGTTGGCATAGTAGCTCTCCCTTTCTGTGGGCGGGTACGGCAAGCAACCGAACCGTTGGCGCCTGATATGAAAACAGGCAGCATTATTCGTGTACCTTACCCCGATCGCGCGGTCGGCCGCTGGGCAATGCGAAGGCAATCGGGCGGAGAAGACCGCGAAAAGGCAGCGTGAATGCGCAATGAGCATCAAAGTCGCCGCCGTCCGAGTCCTTTCAGATTCACCGCACCGATGGGGGTTCTCGACGGTCGGCGTTTTCGACGACGGGCCCCGTCCGGCCATATCAGTCCCGTTCGTGCACCAGCACCGCCTTGCCGACGGTTGCGCCCGCGGCCATATCGGCCAGGACCCGCGGCGCTTCGCGGATCGGGGCGCGCTCGGCTATGCGCACCGTCACCTCGCCTGAGGCCGCGAGGCTGAGCGCCCGCCTCAAGTAGACCCCGGTAGTCCGCGGATTCGCCGCCGTGAACGCCCCCAGATTGAAACCGAGCACGCCGATGCCTCGGAGCCACAGCGAATTGCTCGAGACCATCGGGTCGCCGGCCTGGGCGGCGTCGCCGACCGCCAAAAGCCGCCCGCCAAGCCTCAACAGGTCGAGGCTCGTTTGCCGCGCCGGCCCGGCGACGGGGTCCGCGACGACGTCGAACTGCCCGCTGGCCGCATCGCCCAACTCGCTGCGCAGCCAGACCTCGTCGTAGCCGAGGTCGAGCGCGGCCTTCCGCTTGGCTTCGCTCCCGACGACGCCGACGGTCCGGGCCGCGCCAAGCAACCGCGCGATCTGGCCGAATTGCGAGCCCAGCCCGCCCGCTGCAGCGTGCACCAGCACGTGCTCGCCGGGCTTCACATGGGCGATGCGCTCGAGCGCGACGAGCGCCGTCGTCGTATTCGCGGGGACCGCCGCGGCCAGCGCCGGGTCCATGCCGGGCGGCAGGGGCGCGACCAGATTGGCGTTCGTGACCGCGACCTGGCCGTAGGCCCCGCCGCGATTGATCGTCAGCGCGACGACGGGGTCGCCCGGCTTAAGAGTCGAGAGGGGAAGGTCTGGAGAAGGGAGGTTGGCCGCGGCGGAATCCGCCTCTGCTGGGGAAACTGCGGCGGCTGACCGCGCGGGGCGTTCCGGGGCGTGGTTGCTCGGCAAGGCCGTGATTTCCGCGTCCGCATCCGCCTGCGGGCTCGGGTTTGCGATCTGCGAGCCGAGCGAACGGACTCGGCCGACCGCCTCCAACCCTGGAACGTAGGGGAGCGGCAGGTCGATCAGGCCGCCCGCGAGCAGCGCCTCGATGTACCCGACGCCGGCATATTCGACGTCGAGCGCGACATCCTCCGGCCCAGGCTCCGGTACCGGCGCCTCGGCGTACCGCAGGCCGGCGGGGCCGTCAAAACCGGTGATCTGCATGGCCTCCATCATGGCTTTCTGGTGCGCGGCCGCCGGGGCGTCCTTATGGTGTCCGGCCGTCGCGGCGGCGTTCTGCGTTGCGGCCCCTTGGAGCGGTGTGCGACTCGCATTCTGATTCATGGCGTCCTTTCGACGGTAGTTTCAGGTAACTGTACAATGTAAGTAACCTTAAACATGAAAGTTCTGGGAGCGCAACCTGGCGCGTTGCCTTCGAAGCCTCGATCGGGCGCGGCGGCGACTGCGCGAGTTGCCCGCTGCGGCGCAGCGAATGGCATTGCCGGGCTGCCGCTCGCCAGAGCGTTGCCGACGCGCGTCGCGGAAAGGGAAGAAAGGTGGATTCAATGGAAAACACGAGGCAATCAGACGGCGCCCGGGAGCTGGGGACAGGCGGCCCGCGCGTGATGCCCATCGGCCTCGGGTGCATGGGCATGAGCTGGATTTACGCGGAGAGCGGCCGCGACGACGCCGAGTCCGTCAGGGTCATCCGCGAGGCGCTGGACTCCGGCGTCGGCTTGCTCGACACCGCGGCCCTGTACGGGGACGGGCACAACGAACGGCTCGTCGGCCGGGCCGTCGCGGGCAGGCGGGACGACGTCGTCGTGGCGACGAAGGGCGGGCTGGTCGTCGATGACTTGGCGACAAAAAGCATCCACCGCGACGGCCGCCCGGAATCTCTGCGGCGGCATGTCGAGGGCAGCCTTGAGCGGCTCGGCGTCGAACGGATCGACCTGTACTATCTCCACCGCGTCGACCCGAACGTGCCGCTCGAGGAAAGCTGGGGCGCGCTCGCCGAGCTCGTCGCCGAAGGGAAACTGGCCCGAATCGGGCTTTCCGAGGTGACCGTGGCCCAAACGGCCGCTGCCCATGCCGTCCATCCGGTGGCGGCGATCCAGTCCGAGCTGTCGGTGTGGACGCGCGATCCGCTCGGCGGGCAAACGCGCACTGACGCCGAAGAAAGCCTCCTCGAGTGGACCCTGGCCAACGGCGTCGCCTTTGTGCCGTTCGCGCCGCTCGGCCGCGGCTATCTGACGGGAACGCTCGCTCCAGGCACGTTCGAAAGCGGCGACATTCGTTCCGTCAATCCGCGCTTCACGGCCGAGGCGTTCGAGCGCAACCGCTTGATCGGCGAGGAGATCGCGCGCATCGCCGAGGCTCACGGGGCGACGTCGGCTCAAGTCTCCCTCGCCTGGCTGCTGGGCCTGGCCGACAACGTCATCCCGATCCCCGGAACCCGCAGCGGCAGGCACCTTGCCGAGAATCTGGGGGCCGTCGGCCTTCGGCTGTCCGACGCCGAACGCGAGCGCCTTGACCGGCTCCCTCAGGCGTACGGCTCGCGATACTGACCCGTGCGGTCGGCGGCATCGGGGCGCTCTTCAAGCAATCCTTGAATGTCCACATCCGACCGGGGCGGTGCCCACAGCCACAGATAAGGTCTTCTGTTTGCAGGGCCTGTTTGAGGATTCCTTGCGCCGGTGCCGAGACCGGCCCGCCTCGACACGTTGTTGACTCTGGTTAATTCGAATATAGTGAAAGACACCACGACCGGTTCCGCTGCTTCTCGGAGCAGTCCAGGGCCGGTCCTCTATTTGCGTCTAGAGATCTCAGGGCTGGTTGCACGCCGGAAGTGCCCGGCTAGAGGATCCGTCGGTCCAATCGGGCAGTGGCCCGGCTCTTGAGACTGGGCAACCTCAACCTTTGGGGTTGGGATGCACAGCCTCAACCTTCGGGGCTGGAATGCTCCGTGGGCTGACTTTTCGAGAGATATCAATCGTCGGGATCAGATTTGAGGGTGGCTACATTGGCCGGAAGATCGGATTCTTCGAGAGCCGCGCCCACGCACCGCAGCAGATCGCACAGCTGCACGCGCTCGTCCGCGCTGAACGCCCGGCCGATGCGCTCCTCGACGGTGCGCGCCGCGGCGTCGGCCTCGATGAGCAGCCTCTCGCCCTTTGACGTGAGCGTCACGACGAGCACCTTGCGGTGGAGTTTCGAGGGTTTGCGGGTCACTAGGGACTTGGCGGCGAGCTTGTCGAGCGTGGCGCCTATCGTCTGCGGCGTGACCGCCACGGCCCGCGCGAGCTGTGAGGGCGACTGACCGGGAACGTAGTAGAGCGAGAGCATCGCGCCGTACTGCGCCACCGTCAGGTCGAACGGGCGCAGCGCTTCGGCCTTCGCGGACATCATCGCCTGCTCGGCAAGCTTGATGTGGAGGCCGAGGCGAAGCTCGGCGTCGGCTGCGAACTCGTCCTCGCCGCGTCGAGGAGCCGGAAGCCTGAAAGCCGGATCGCAGGGAAGGCTCGGGGCGGGCGCGGGTTCGACGTCGTCGCGGGAAGAAGCATCGGTCACCCCACCAGAATAGGACACGGTGTCAACGGCTTTGAGGCCGTCAGGCCCTCACCGGTTTGTCTGCGCCGCCTTGACGTCGTCGGAGCCGCTGCGGCTCAATGTTCTCAGACCCGCACCAGTTAGTTCGACGTCGTCAGGTCCCCACCGGCTCAACGCCGTCCAGGTTCAGGAAGTAGACGCATTCGGGAGACCAGCCCGAGAGCGTCGTGAAACCGAGTTCGGCCACTATCTGTGCGTTCCACAGGACGCCGGGGTTCTGTTTGAGCGGGGCCGTCATGCATCGGTTCCCAGCGGCCGAAAGGCGGCGTTCTCGTAGGCCTCGATCGGAACGCCGGCCAGCCGTGTCGCATACCTTTCTTCGCCGAGGCAACTGCGGAGCCAATCGCAGCAGCGTCGCAGCAGGATGCGCGCGGCCCCTTCATATTCTTGTGGAATCCGAAACGGGTCCTGCGTGCTGAATCCGAAGGCGGACCCGGCCTGTTCGGCCAGAATGAGCAGGCGAAACAGGTTCGGCAGCCTGTTGCGGGGTTGGTCGCGCTCGCGGCCTTCGTAAGGCTTATGGCCTTCGGCGCGCTTGAGGGGGCCGCCGCGCCCGCGACGTTCGTCGATGCCGAGGCACTCGAACAATTCGGGCAGGAACCGTTAGACGCGCGTTCGATCGCGGCTTGCCTTTGACACGGTGTCAAGCCTCAAGATGGTGGCATGGCCGAGACGAGACTGCTTCGCATCGGGGAGTTTTCAACGCTCACCCGCTTGTCCGCGCGGATGCTGCGCTACTACGACGCCAACGGCGTTCTGACCCCGGCCGCCACGGACGACGCGACCGGCCACAGGTTCTACGCCGCCTCGCAGGTGCGCGAAGCGACGTTGATCCGCCAGCTTCGCGACGTCGGCTTCTCCGTCTCCGCCATAGCCGCCCTGCTTCCGCTGCGCGAGAACCCAGAGGCTCTGGGCCGCGCGCTAGCCGTTCAGCGCGATCAGCTCATCGCCGACGCCGAGGCCGCCCGCCGCCGCATCGCCGAGATTGACCGACTCATCTCACAAACGAACAGGAGGGCCATCATGGCCGAAATCACCGTCACCACCCATCCGGCGCAGCGAGTGGTCGCATTGCGCACGACGATCGACACCTACGCCGACGAGCACAAGGCGTGGATCGCAGCCATGGAAGCGATCCGGGCCCAGGGAATCCCGCTTGCCAGCGGGCTCTGCGGCGCCACCTTCCACGACCTCGAGTATCGCGAGGCCGACATCGACATCGAGGTGTGGGAACCCGTGGGGCCCGACGCCGTCGCGGCCGAACCGCTCACAATCCGCGAGCTCCCGGAGCAGAAGGTTGCGGTGGCCATCTTCCGCGGCGGATACGACCAGTTCGGCCCCGTCAACGAGCAACTGGCCGAGTACATCACCTCCTCCGGGTTGGAGTTCGCCGGGCCGATGTACAACCGCTACATCGTGGGCCCCGCCGACACCCAGAACACGGACGAGTACGTGACCGAAGTGTGCGTGCCCGTCGTCTGACGGGCCTCGCCGACGAACGGAGGCCAGCCCGGCTCTGCCTGGGCTGGCCTCCGGGGCCGACGTCGGCCGACCCTGATCGTCCGTTGCTCTGGCCGGCTCAGGTCGTCTGCCGCCACACCGACCTGCTCAGGTGCCTATGGCGTTGGCTGGCCGACCGCCCGTCACGTCGGCTGGCGCAGGTTGTCCATCAAGGCGCGGCGATCGAGCCGCGCAGGCAGCCACGTGGTGGCGACCGCCAAAACCAGCGACGCTCCGATGGCTGCCAGCAGGAAATTCACGGGGATCGCGGAGGCGAACATGTCTACTCCGCCTCCCGACATCGTCGCGGCGCAGACCGCGCTGAGCAACGTCGTCGCCAGCCCGAAAAGAATGCCGGTGCCGGCGTATATCGCCCCTTCGAGGGCTGTGGACCGCAGAATGGTGTTCGGCCGGGCTCCGATCACCCCGAGCAACGCCCCCTCTTGGCGGCGCGTCCGCCCGACCATCGCGATGTTCGCCACGCCGCCGACTCCGGCTACGAAGAAAATCGGGACCATGATCGTCAGAAAGCCGCTGACGCCGTTGCTCATTCCACTCGAGCGCGCTGCGCCGCCCATGGCGTGAATGGTGCCCGTCATGGAAACGGCGATGGCGAAGGGCACGATCGTGGTCATGCTGAGGGCCGAGCGATGGCGCGCATTCGCGCGTGCGGAGAACCAGGCCGGGCTGCGGCCGGGAATCAGGCTGGTCCACCAGGTCAGCAGAGGGCGGAGCGTCCAATTCGGGATGAACAATGCAGCCAAGGCGACCATGAACCCCACCGCACCGCCCATAATCGCGCGCCCGCCCGGGGATTGCATCTGGGCGATCTCCGCTTTGCTGGTGCCGTCCTCTTCGAGGACGTCGGCGGGGAGGTTGACGAGTATCGGCAGCGACGCCGCGCTGATCAGCAGAATTACGGCTGCGACCCACTGCCACGGCTTTGTGCGCGTGGCTGGGGCGGCAGCCTCGCGCAACGCCTGCATCTCGGGCACATTGGCCGCCCGCCGCGCAGCGCCCAGGCCTCCGAGCACGCTGAACAGAGTCGTGACGAGCACCGTCGCAGGCACGCAGAAAACGGGCATCGACAGGGGAAGGTCCCGGGGGAACAAATTGAATTCCCCCCACGTCAGCAGGTAGATCCGCCCCAATGGCAGGGCGAGCAGCCCGCCCAGCAGGCCCCCGATCACTCCGACTGCGCAAACCTGCCACAGGATGATCGCACGGATGCGGCTGCCGGGAATCCCGAGCACCTTCCACAGGGCGTGCGAACGCTGCTGGGCCGTGACCGTCAGGCCCAGCGTGGTCGATATGACGATCGCCGTCGCGGAGCCCGCGTACCCCACCAGGTTGCCGCCGATCAGGCTGCTGGCGGCCAAGTATTCTCCTTTGTCCTGGTTCAGCGACCATTGCGTGGCGCTCCACCATGAGATGACAATCATCCCCACGACGGCGGCGCCCGCTGTGGCCACCAGCAGCGACCACAGCCATTGGCGGGCGTGGTGACGCAGGTCTTTCCACATCAAGGTCGACATCTTTCCCTCCCTTCAGCGCGCACGGGCGGCGTGGACGAGGTCGGCGATCCGCTGGGCGTCGCGGCAGCTCGACCACGTCGCCAGGCGGCCGCCGCTCATGACCGCGACGGAGTCCGCCAGGGCTGCGGCTTCGACGTCGTGCGTGACCATGACCACGGTGGTTCCCCGCGAGGCGAGCTGACGAAGCCAATCCAGGACGACGCCGGTCGAGTCGAGGTCGAGCGCGCCCGTGGGTTCGTCGGCGAAAACGATCCGCGGGTGGCTGGCCATCACGCGGGCGATGGCCACACGCTGGCGTTCCCCGCCGGAAAGCTGGTGGGGCTTGAGGTCGGCGCGGTGCGCCAGGTCGACTGCCTCGAGGGCCGCGCGAATGCCCTTCTTCGACAGGGGGTTCCCGGCGAGTTTGGCCGGCATCGAGACGTTTTCCGCGGCGGTCAGCGAGGCGATGAGGTTGTATTCCTGGAAGACGAAACCCGTGTGCTTGGCGCGGAATCGCGCGCGTTTGGCCGGTTTCATACCGGAAGTGACGGTGCCGAGCGTGGTCACCGTACCCGCTGTGGGTTCGTCGAGGCCCGCCATGCAGTGCAGCAGCGTGGACTTGCCCGACCCCGATGCGCCGACCACGGCGGTGAAACTGCCCTCGGGGAAATCGGCGTCCACGTGGTCCAGCGCGACCACCCGCGCATCCTTGCGGCCCGGCACGTCGTATATGCGGGTGAGTTGCCGGACGGAGATAGCTGGAGCCTCGCCGTTTCCGCGAACGTAGGGGTGCTTGACGGGCGACGTCGGGGTGGCGTCGCCCACGGCGGGTGTGTCGTTTTCCCAGCTTGAGACGCCGCTGCGGGTGATCATTCTCCAGGTCTCGTTGTGGGCGTGCGTTCCCGAGGCGCTGCGCCCCTTTTGGCTGGAAGCGGGCGGCTCTGCGTGGTCGTGAATTTCCATGCTTACAGCCTTTCAGCGGCAGAGCGCGCTTCACATACCGCCAACTGGCGGATTCGCATACTGTCAGCTGGCGGACTGCCGGGTGGGGACAGCCCGAATACCGCGGCGAGGTGGTGATGCCCACGGCACGGTACGACGCCGCGATACGACGAACGCGGTTGAAAGCGGCGATGACGCGATGGACGGCCATGTGGGAGAGATGCAGTTGAGAAATCGGGAAAAATGCTGAGCGTGGGGGAAAATCGGATGGAGGTCGGAAAGCGAACGGCCGCGGACTGGCCGCTAGAGTGGAAATGGACTGCCCGCTAGAGTGGAAGTGTGTTGCGCCGCGTTGCGATTGTCGCTGTTCCCGCGTTGCTAGCCGGTGGCGAGCTCGTCCACTGGTGGGCGAGCAAGCGGTATTTGGGCGCCGTGAAGGGCGGCGTCGGCGATGGGAGCGGTGGACGTGGGGCCGTCGTCGTGCTGGGATTCGGCAATCGCGGTGTCCGCGCGAATTACATCAACCGCTATCGGGTCCGCGCGGGGATCCGTACGCTCGAGTCTTGCGATCGGCGATCGAAATCCCCATGTGGGTTCGCGGCCCGAGCGAGATCTGCCGCTGGGTGGAATTCCGCTGCGCGACGCGATTCCGCAGCCGGAAAAGGCCGCGAGAACCGCCTGGCTTCCTCGGTCGGGAGCGTGCTGGTCCTGTGCGGCGGCCCGGTGGCGGGCGCCGTTCCCGAGGCGGACCTCATGGAGCGGTACGCGCGAAAACTCGGATACGCCGGTCCGATCCTGTTGGACCGCGAGAGCAGGTCAACGCTCCAAAACATCGAGCACGCCATACCGCTCATCGAGCACGCCGACTCCATCGCGATCGTCTCCAATCCGCTGCACGCTTTAAAAGGGCGCATTCTCCTGTGGAAGATGCGCCCGGACTTGGCCGCTCGGCTCGTGCGAGGCTCGGATTACCGGTTCGGCGAGATGTCGTTGCTCAAACCGATCGCGGCTGCGGCGGGAATCGTGCATTTCCGGGCGTTTCCCCGCAGGCCGATGTGCACTTTGGCGTGAGCTCCACGCGCCGCGCTCACGCCGCGTTGAAAGACCGCGCGAGTCGGCTTGTGACGGGGTGCGCCCTGAGCTGAACGGCTCCTTTGGGGCGGCACTTTGGTTTCGGCCGTGACGCTTGACGGCTTCCCGTTCGCCATGGAGAAGGCCATCAATCGGGTCCCGAGAACAGATGAATCGGGTTCTCCGGATCGCCGTAGAGGGAAAGGGGCGCACGGTGGTTGAACGCTTCCCGATGCAGGAGGCCGATGCCGTGTTCGAGTGGCTCAAGGATGGGTGCATTCGTTCGCGGGCCGTTCTCTACAACGACGTCGCCTGAGCGCCCTCGAATGCGAGACGGCGAGGTGGTCGAGACGTGCGGAAACAGCGGTTGCAGCCCCGCCGACGAGGCCCTTGCTGTCGGGCCCCGCCTTCACGGGCGAGGCTTCTCTGCGCCTACGCGGCGGTTGCAGCCTGAGGCTGATCGTTGATTGACACCGCGGAGCGGAACCCGTCTGCGGGGCGCTAGGCCTCACTCGGGCAGACGCAGTTCTTTCAGTACCGTCGCGAGCGCTTCGCGCCCGGCAGGGGAGAGCCGTGCGCGCAATTCGGCGTCGAGTTCCTCCACCGCCGCGGCGCTTTCCGCCAACAGCTCTCGGCCTTTCGGAGTGAGAGTGATAACCTGCACTCTCCGGTCGGCGGCGCTCCGTTCGCGGTCGATGGCGCCGAGGTCCGCGAGCTGATCGACGAGGGACACGACGAGGCTGGGGGCGACGTTGAGCCGCGCTGCGATGTCGCGTTGGGATGAAGCGAGGCCCGCGTCCACCGCCGCGAGCAGGCCGACCTGTTTGTGGGTCAGGCCCAGCCGTTCCACACGCCGGGAAAAGGTCTGTGTTATCTGGGATCCGGTCACGCCCAGGCGGAAGCACGCCGCCTGGAGGATCGTCGTGCCGTCGACGTCGTCCACGTCAAGATGGTAACATCGTAATTAATTCAGTTCTGAATGATCGAGTGTAGAATGAATGTTAAGAAAGGGGCGACTATGTCGCTATGGCTGGGTGCCGCAAACTCGTTGATCGCGTTGGGGTCGGCCGTATTCGGCGTCCTCGCGCTGATTCGCCCGGAGGCGCTGAAAGGGCGCGGCAATAAGGGTGGGACCTTGGTCGGTTGCGGCGGCGCGAGCGTGCGCGGTGGTGTCGGCGGACACGGTGGTGCGGACGCTGGCCTGCGCAGCGGGGCTGGCAGTGACGATGGCAGCGCGAGTGTACGTGGCGGCGCGGGCGGCGTCGAAGGAGCGCGCTTCTATGCCGCCATGTACGCCGGACGCGCTATCCCACTCGGTTTGGCCGTGTCCGCCGTTGTGTGGATTGCTCCCAATGGGCGGGCGACGGCGCTGCTTCTTGGCGTCGCCGTCGCCGCGCAAATCGCCGACGTCGTCGCTGCCGTCGCGAACCGTCTGACAGGAATGGCCGTCGGCGCCGCGTCCGCCGCCCTTCTCCACGCGGCCGCGCTCGCAATTGCCTTGTGAATCGCGGGCTGGGCGGCGTGGAATCAGTGGGTCGGTCGGCGTACCGGTTGCAAAGTTTGACAAAGGTTGCGAGGGTCGAATCCCGGTGTGACAGGTGCCTCCGGGTGTGGTCAAATGAAAGGCATAGTGAATCCCCAGGCGAGGAGACGTCGATGATCAGTATCCGATTGCGCTCGCTGTTCGGCGGTTTGGCGGCGTTGTCCCTTCTGACCGCGCCGATTGCCGCCTATGCCGATGAAGCCGCCAACCCGTCAGCCAACCCGTCAGCCGGGCCTTCGGCCCCACGGGTTCCGGCCGGCGGGCCGTCCGCGTCCAAACCCGCGGCTCCGAATTCCGGTTCGACGCCAGGCGCACCCGCCGAAGCGAGCGGAACCGTGACCCTCGACCTGTACAACCTCACCGACGTCCACGGACACATCGAGAAGGCGAGCAAGAACGGGACCGTCACCGAATCCGGCATCCCGGCCGTCGGCTGCTACCTGGACAGGGCGCGCGCGGCCAGCGGAGACGCCTCCTTCACCCTGCTCGGCGACAACATCGGAGCCTCCCCGTTCACGTCCGGCTCCCTGCAGGACAATCCGACGATCGCCGCGCTCAACGAGCTCGAACCGCTCGGCTCGACCATCGGCAACCACGAGCTCGACCTCGGCCTCGACGTCTTCAAACACCGCATCGACGGAACCGGCGGCTACACGAAGGTCGGTTTCCCCTACCTCGGGGCCAACGTCGACGGCATGGGCCGCTACCTCGGCGACAAAGTGGTCTGGACGTCGGCCTCCGGCGTCCGGGTCGCCTTCATCGGGGCCATCGCCGGCGACGTGCCCTACAAGTTGAGCCCCGGCACCACCAAGGGATTGACCTTCAACGACCCCATACCCAAGATCAATGCGATGGCCAAGGACCTCAAGGTTTCCGGCCAGGCTGACGTCGTAATCGCCATGCTCGACGACGACGTGAAGAACAACTACCCGAAGATGGGCGCATACGTCGACGGCATCATGGGCGGCGACACCCACGTCCCCTACAAGTTCTCGATGGTCGACGGCGCCCAGGGCAACAAGCTCTCCGCGATAGCCTCCGGCTCCTACACCGACAACCTCGCCGACCTGCAGATCACCTACGACAAGGCCACGAAGAGGGTGGTCCGCTCCGAGGCCAAGCTCATCCCCGCCTCCGAGGTGGCCGCGTGCGGCGAGAAGCAATCGATCAAACGGATCGTCGACAGGGCGGTGCAGGATTCCAAGGCAGCCGGCGACAAGGTTGTGGCCAAGGGCTATACGTCCGCGTTCTCCCGCGGGGTCTTCTCCTCCGCCGGCGAGCCCCCCGACCCAGGGTCCAACCGGGGCGTCGAATCCTCGCTCGGCGACCTCACCGCCGACTCCCTTCGAGCCACCGTGATCACGAAGGAAGGCAAGCCCGTGGACATCGGCGCCATCAACGCCGGCGGCCTGCGAGCCGACCTCACCCCGCTCGCCAACGGCGACATCACCTACCGCCAGACCTTCGCCGTCCAGCCCTTCTCCAACCAGCTGGGCTACGTGACCATCACGGGCGCCGACTTCAAGAAGGCGCTCGAACAGCAGTGGAAGACGCAGCTCAACACGCAGAACTCCCGGCCCATGCTCAAGCTGGGGCTTTCGAGCAACGTTGCATACACCTACGATCCGGCCAAGCCCTACGGCCAGCGCATCACGTCGGTGACGGTCGACGGAAAGCCGCTCGATGCGCAGCGCAAGTACACGGTCGGCTCGGTCACCTTCCTGCTGGCCGGAGGGGACTCCTTCGACGCTCTGACAGCGGGCGGAGCCCCCGCCATCACCGACAACCTCGACCGTGAGAGATTCAACGCCTATCTGGGATCTCATCCAGGTCTCAAGCCGCGCGCCGCGAAGTCCTCTATCGGCGTCACCCTTCCCTCGGCGCCCGTCGCGGACGGCCAGACCATCGACATTCCCCTGCGCGGGCTCTCCTTCTCCGAGGGGCCGTCGGTGACGAAGAACGTCAACGTCAGCGTGGGATCGACGTCCACGACGGCGGCCGTGGACAACAGCCTGATCGACGCGAACGCCAACAACGAGAAGGCAGTCGTCACCGCCGACGGCGTAGGCCGCGCCACGGCCAAGGTCAAAGTCGACGGCAAATGCGCTGCCAACCCCGGCAAGAACGTCACACTGCCCGTCACGGTGGCCACAGACTTCGCCGAGGTCGTGGGCGCCGGGCAAGGCTTAACCGTCACCGTGGCCTGCGCTGGAGCCGGCCAGCCGTCGGCGACGCCATCGGCTCCGTCCACGTCTGCGGACCCCGTCAAACCGTCCACAGGAATCGCCGCCCCGACGGCGACCGGCGCCGCGAAGCCTCCGACTGCTCAGACCGTGAGATCGGCGGCTGCCACGGGAGGCCGCGGACGCGGATTGGCTCACACCGGCCCCGCCGCGATGCCGCTCATCGCCGCGGCGCTGATTCTTCTGCTGCTCGGCGGGGGACTCGTGGCGCGGGCGAAACCTCGGGCCGAATGACACCGCCGAGCCCGTATCGCTGAGCCTAGAGCCCGTACCCCTGAGAGCCCGCGCGGCTAAGACGATCCCGCCCGCGGCCTGCGTGCCAGGCACACTGCGTCGACCGCCCAGTCCCCGGACTGCCCGCTTCCGTCGCCTCCGCGGGGATGCTCCACATCGCGCGCTTCGACGACCTCAAGCCCGGAGCGGCGCATGGACTCGGCCACGTCGGTGGGGTCCCACAACCGCGCAGGATCCTTCGGCCCGGAGACGTCCCGATCGGCCTGGGCTCGCGAATGGCCGACCAGAAGGAGCCAGCCTCCCTGCGCGACCCACGAGGACAGGCGGGGCATAAGGCCGGTCACCGTGAACTCGGCCTGGTGCAGGAAGGCGACGAGCACGAGATCCACCGGCGAGCTCGGCTCCCATCGGCGCACATCTCCGGCGACCCATTCGATCCGGCCCTCTGCCGAACCGGCCGCCTGCGGGGCGGGCGCCTCCGCGGCGGCTCGAGTTTTGACATCCGCCTCAAGGGCCCTGACATCCGCCGCAACGAGGCGGGCCCTCTCTCGGGCCTTGCCGACGGCGACCTGACTGCCTTCCAAGGCGGTGACCGAGAAACCCCGGCGAGCTAGCTCGAAGCTGTGACGGCCCTCCCCGGCCCCCACGTCGATCGCCGACGGGCGGGGACTCGCCAAGGTTACGTGGTCGAGGGCTTCGACCACCGTCGGCGTGGGGGCCGGGGGAAAGAGCAGCGAGCCCGACTCATGGGCGTGCAGGTAGCGTTCGTCCCATTCGGACATGTCGTTCTCCTTCCCGACGTCGGCGTCGATGCCGATCTGGACTGCGGTTCTCGCCGAACTGCGATTCTAAACCACGGCATCCGCTTCTGGCCCGCCCCGGATACAGGCACCCCGGATTCGGGGCCCTGTCGGTGCGGCTCAACGACTTTGGCGTCCTTCTGACCCGGGTTTGGGCGTGGGCTTCCCGCCCGGCTCAACGGGTTTGGCGTCTCTAGCCCGCCCGGGTTCGCGGGGGAGCGCGGCAGGCGTCGTAGTAGACGCACTCGTCGGCGGCTAGCCCGCCCGGGTTCGCGGGGGAGCGCGCCCGTCAGGAGTCCAGCAACCCCTCTGCCAGGGCTTTGCACATGGACGGCCCGACGGGAAGCCTGCTCATGAGGGTGGCCTGCAGCGCGTGGTAGACGTCCGGATGCCCGGCCCACGTCCTCGTCGACGGCGCGTTGGAGGCGTCGAGCTCGTGCGTCCACACACCCGGCGTTTCGATCACATACTGTTCGGCGTAGTCGAGCCACGAACGGTAGAGGTCCTCGTAGCTCTGGACGTCGTCTCGGCTGCGCCCAGCGTCCAACAGCGCCCGGTGGACGGCGGCTGCCGCGGAGATGCCTTCGCAGACCACCCAGTGCATGCGCTCGTGGACGATCGGCGTCCCTTCGAAATCCGTGGTGTAGACGAAACCGGGGGCGCCGTCTCTCTTCCAGCCGTCGGCTCGAGCTTGGGCGAAGAGCCTTTCAGCGGCCTGAAGCATCCAATCCGGTGCGGGAAGCGAACGGTCCTTCAACGCCGCGTGAGCCTGGACCGTCAGGCGCGACCACTCCAACCCGTGCCCGGGCGTCACCCCGTAGGGGCGGAACGGATGCGCCGGCTGGTCTTCGTTGTAGTCGAGACGGGGCCGCCAGTCGGTGTCGTAGTGCTCGGGCAGCCGCCATCCGTGGTTCCGGGCCTGTCTGTTGACGGCGAAATCGGTGATCTGGATCGCGCGTTCGAGCCATTTGCCCTCGCCGGTGACGTCAGCCGTCACGAGGAGCGCCTCGACTGTGTGCATGGCGGCGTTGATGCCGCGGTAGTCCTCGGGGTCGGTGAAGTCGGCGGCGTAGGATTCGACCGGCAGTCCGTATTCGCGATCCCACCAGTGGCGATCCTGGACGGCCGTCGCCTCCTCGAGGAGCTCGGCCGCGCCTGGACGCCCGGCGGCGGTGGCGGTCGCAGCCGCCAGGAGCACGAAGGCGTGCTGGTAGCACTCTTTGCGGGACGTCGGATCGATCGGGGAGGCATGGCCGGCCTCGTCGACGTCGTGCCTGACCGCGCTCCACCAGCCGCCGTGCTCATGGTCTTTCAGAGCGTTGCCGAGCGCGCGCACGCCGTGGTCGGCGTAGCGGCTGCAGCCCGGAATGCCCAGCAGCGTGCCGATGGAGAAGGCGAACGTCATGCGTCCCGTGATCCACAGTTCCACGGGGTGTGACGTGTCGACGCTGCCGTCCTCGCCTATCCATCCGAATCCGCTCGGTACGGCGGCGCTACGGGCATAGCGCAGAAGAGCGCACGTTTCCCACGCGAGCCAACGGTTGTGTTCGGTCGCGCCAATCCACTGCGGTCCCATGGTTCCCTCCTCATTGACGGTGGACGTAATCGACGGTGGATGCATATCGACGGAGCGCTCTCCGGATGGGAAGGCCAAGCGGAGAGGCGGAGGCGATCTCCAAGCCCATTCATCGGATATATCGTGTTAACCAACATGCTAACAGGTTCGCCATCGAGGAGACCGGCATTATAAGTCGCGGAAATCAACAGGAAGGCGAAGGCGCTCGTTCGAACGATCGTCGAGAATCAGCTCTCGCTCTCATTCGGGGTTGCTTTCCAGGGCCTTCCCTCCTCGCCCTCGGGTTCCTTTCGGTGCTTGAGATTCCCCGTCACTCGTCGAATTCTGGAATGGCGACCACTTTGCCGAAAGAATCGCGGGAAGCGAGATAGGCGTGGGCTTGCCGCATCTGGCTGAGCGGGAATGCCCGCTCCGGCCGCACGTCGATCCGGCGGTCCTCGATCATGGCGACCAGCCTTTGCAGGCTTTCTCCCTCGACGTCGCCGGAATAGAACCCCGCCAAGTAGCCGCCGTTCGTGTCCATGATGGGATCGAATCCCTCCAGGGTCCACTGACCTCCGAGCAGGCCGGTGATGCACACCGTTCCGCCCGGAGCGATGTGGGCGAAGGTGTCCTTCGCAGCCGCTGGGCCGATCAAATCGAGGATCGCATCGAAGGAGGCCTTCGTTCTCAACGCGTTGCGATCGTCGACGACGTACCGATCGAAGCCGGCATTCAGAAGACGTTCGCCCTTGTCCGCGCTGCGCGTCGAGCCGGTGATGCTGCATGAGGGATAGAGGGCTCTGACGAGTTTCGAGAAAGCGATTCCCACTCCCGACGTCGCCCCGCGCACCAGCACGTCCTGGCCGTCCCCCAGGCGAAGCCTCTCCAGCGAGCCGAACGCCGTATAGAACGTCTCGGGCACGGCCGCCAGGCTCTCCCACGGCAATGATGTGGCGACGGGATGGATCCGCTCGTCGGGCAGAAGAGCGTACTGCGCATAGCCGCCGTCGAAGTCCCGCCCCATCTCGCCCATGATGGAAACGACCGTTTGGCCCACGTGAAGATCCGGGTTGAGCGTCTGCTCCACCTGCCCGACGCACTCGATGCCGAGGATGCGGGGAAACGCCACCGACGGCGACTTTCCTTCGCGCGTGAAGATCTCGGAATGGTTGACGCCCGCCCCGCGGACTTTGATCAGCGACCAGCCGGGACGCGCCACGGGGGTCGGGACGTCGCAGTACCTCAAGACTTCGGGTCCGCCCGCTTCGGAGACGACTACCGCTTTCATGTTTCCCCACCTGGCCTTCCGCCTCGTCGACTGCGTTGCATGATTGTAATGCGGCATTTTTCTTGGACACAATGCCCCGGGATTCGAGGGCGGTGAGCACAACGGGATCATGCCGAAATCCTGAGACCCGTGGACTCGCATTCGCCCTTCGGAGGAACCTCTGCGCGGGCAGATGAGCAGCCCGTGACTCAGCGGTTGCCCGCAGAACGGACGTGAGCATCTTCTGGGACACATGCGGAGCGGTGCGGGGCGAGCACGTGCGCATCAACGCCAGAAGGCAGCGGCCGGCGGGCATGGAGCGGCTGCTGGCCGCCGCTATTTGAGCCCGACCTGCGTTGCCCCGTGATCCTGGGCGTTGAGGATCGCGTTGAGGAGACCGGGGAACCGCTCGTCGAGCTCCTCGCGCCGCAGGTGCGCGTAGCATCTGGTTCCCTCGGAGCGCGCTCGGATGACCCCGGCCATGCGGAGAACCTTCATATGGTGGCTGAGCGTCGACTTGGAGACCGGCGTGTCGAGTTCGCCGCATTGCCTCTCGGCTCCGTCCGCGAGCAGCCGGACTATCCCCAGCCGCAACGGGTCGGCTAGGGCGGCGAGCACGCTGGTCAGGGGGACCTCGGCGAGGTCGGGGTGGACGCTCGTTGCCATGCCTCTAGTATTGCACTACAGTTTTGTTCTAAGTTTGACGAACATAGAACAAAGGATGTGGCGACGATGTCCGATCCCGACGCTCCCAGCAGCGAAACCAGTTCGGGTAAAGGGGACGGTCCTGCCGGCAGCGACGTCCACGCTGACGGGACCGCTCCCGGCGATCTGCCCGGCGAGGACCGCGGCGGCTATCCGACTGGCGCTGACGGTTCCGGCAGCAGCGCGCGAGGAGCGCGATCAGCCGTGATTCTGGGCGGGTCGATCGCCTTCCTCGTGGGCTGCGACTCCATGATCGTGGCGCCGATAGCACCCGAGATCCTGGAGAGCTGGGGCGCCTCCGCTTCGCTCTCCGCCCTTCTCGTGGCCGCCTATGCCCTCGCCTATGCGCTAACCAGCCCCTTCTTCGGCGCCCTGGCCGACTACCGCGGCCGTCGCTCCGTCGGCACTGCGGGTCTGATCGCCTTCGCGGCGGGCACGGCCCTGACCTTCGTCTCCTCGAACCTGGCGACGGGTCTGACTGTCCGTGCGCTCGCGGGACTCGGCGCCGGAATGGCGATCCCCGTGGTCTTCGGGGAGATCATCAGCCGCTCGACGCCACAGACCCGTGGCCCGAACGTCGGAATCGTCACGGGTATGCTGCTGTCGGCGACCGTCGTCGGCGTCCCGCTCGGCTCTCTCTTGGCCTCCGCCGTCGGCTGGCAGTGGACCTTCCTCCTCATCTCCATCCCCGGCTTCCTCGTGGTTTTCCCGGCGATTCGGATTTTCGACGCCACCGGAGGCCAGGACGTCGGAAGCCGCGCCTCGGCGGCCGTCGCCGGAATGCTGAAGACGGCGCTGACCCACCGGAGGCTGCTCTTGGTGCTGTTGAGCGCTGGCCTGTGGCACGCCGGATTCGCCGTCACGTACACGTCCATCGGGGCGTTTTATGAGAACCGCTACGGATTCGGATCCGCGCAGATGTCGGGAGTGATGCTGGCTGCGGGCGGTGCAGGGGCCCTCAGCTCCTTCGTCGGCGGGCGTCTTCTCTCCCGTTGGGACGCCGTTTCCTACGTGACCGTCGACTGCGGCATCGCCGCAGCCGGCGTTGCGCTCACCGTGTTCTCGCCTGGACCGGTGGCCGTGACGGTGCTCGGCCAGATGATGTGGAGCATCGGCGTCCTCGCGGCACAGCCTGCGTTCGTGACTCTCGCGGCCACCCTCAACCCCCGACTCCAGGGGACCGCACTCGCCCTCAATGGAGCGACGCAGTATTTCGCGCAGTTCGTCGCCTCATCCGCGGGCGCGGCGATCCTCACCGCCACGCGTAGTTTCGCCTGGCTCGCCGGAACGTCCGTAATCCTGACCCTGACCGTCGCCGTGGTGATCCGCGGCGTGAGCGCTCGGACAGCGGAGAGCGAAGCGGTTGGAGGATGAAGAGACGCGAACGGAGCCGTCCATGGCGAGGGCGTTCGCAGCTTCCCGTGGCAGAAAGGCCTTCGCTCCGGGCTTACGCGCGGCGCCACATGCGCAGTGTCGACATGCGCAACTGCGTCCTCCACTTCGTGCGAGCCCACGCAGGGCGTCAGCTCGTGGCGCGGCCCGCGGCCGACTCGGCCACCCGGCGCGCGCTCTCGGTTTCGGAGATGTCCTCGACTCGCGACATGATCGACCAGCGCACCCCGAAGGGATCGAGAATCGAAGCGTGGCGGTCGCCCGAGGCGAAGGTGTTCGGCTCCTCCCGGAGGGCCGCGCCGGCGTCGATCGCCCGTGTGACGACGTCGTCGACGTTGGGGCAGTACAAGCCCATCGAATAGCAGGCGCCCTCCGAGGGAGGCGGAGCGAGGCCGTATTCGGGGTTGGGCTCGCCTAGTTGGAGCCTGCCGCTGCCGAAGTCCAGTTCGGCGTGGACGAGGACGCCGTCGAACTCGGTGACGTCGACTATCCGTGCGCCGAACACCGAACAGTAGAACTCGAGGGCTTCCCCTGCGCCGGGAATGGCGAGGAAAGGGGTGAGGCTCGTCGAACCGTGCGGTATGCCGTCGGTCGTGTGCTCTCCGGTGACTCCGACTTCCGCCATGCAGCCAAGCATACAGCTCGCGTTGGCTTCGCACAGGATGCGATTCGTTTTTTCTAAGCGAAAGCTCCGGCCAAGACGACGGGAGCCGCGCTCCCGCGCCCCACTCGGAAGCCTCACTTCGCCGCGTAGAAGAACGCTTACGCCCAGTGCAAGCGACCGGGACGCTGGCCGAGCACCCCGATGCGATGAAAGTGCGCGCGAGGCTTAGCCCGATCGCATCCCTGCCATCTCGTCACCCCGATGCGCAGAAGACGAGAAGGAGGCGCATGGTCACTTGGCCTTGGACGCCTCAAGTCGACGGGGGAACACGGGGCGCAGAGATAGCCAAGGCACGTGGAGGCAGCGGCGGGGCGCGGAGGTCGCCGGCGCGTCAAGCGGGCCACAGCCCCGACGAGCCGCGGCGATGGGACCCCATCAGATGGACGTCGACCAACCCGACGGCCGACATGAGCGCGAACATCGTCGTCGGCCCGACGAAGACGAAGCCTTCGCGCTTGAGCGCCGCCGCCAAAGCCTCCGACTCCGGCGATTTCGTCGGGATCTCCTCAGGAGTGCGCGGCATGGGAGTCGAGTCGGGCCGGAACGACCAGACGAAGGCAGCCAACCCGCCCTGCTCGCGCAACCGCACGGTGGCCGCCGCATTGGTGATGGCCGCCCGGATCTTCAGCCCGTTGCGCACGATCCCCTCGTTGGACATGAGGCGTCTGACGTCGGCCTCGCCGTAGAGGGCGACCGCCTCCGGATCGAAACCGTCGAAGGCATCGCGGAAGGCCGGGCGTTTGCGCAGGATCGTCGCCCATGACAGCCCCGATTGGAAGGCTTCGAGGCAGATGCGTTCGTAGAGCCCGCGCTCGTCGCGCACCGGCATCCCCCACTCGGTGTCGTAATACTCGCGCAGAAGCGGGTCATACGCCGCCCAAGCAGGGCGAGCCAGCCCGTCGTCACCCACCACGAGCCCCTGTTCGGCCATCTCGCGTCTCCTTGCCTCGCCCCCAGCATACCGCCTGCGCCGCTCCCGCCGTCTACGCCCGGCATCGGATTCCCGGCTCGGCGCCTCCACCGACGGCGCGTCCTCCGACGCCGCTGATACGGTTGGGACATGGCCGACCCCCATCCCGTCACCGGACAGCTCTTCGAGTCCCCGGTCTCGCCGGGCGCGGGCTGGCCGGAGGACCCCGCCACCGTCCGAACACCCGTCGCCCGAAGTCGCGACGACGTCGCCCGCCTATCCGCCGCGGCGCGCACCGCCTGCGAACTCGACGCCGTGATCAGCGTATGCCGCGCCTGCCCCCGCCTGGTGGCCTGGCGAGAGGAGGTCGCCCGGACGGGACGGCGCGCCTCCTTCGCCCACGAGCCCTACTGGGGCAGGCCGGCGCCCAGCACGGGCGACCCGGATGCGCCGATCCTCATCGTCGGCCTGGCTCCGGCGGCCAACGGAGCCAATCGCACCGGGCGTATGTTCACCGGCGACCGTTCGGGCGACTGGCTGTGGTCGGCGCTCCACCGGGCGGGCATGGCCCGCCGGGAGTGCTCCACGGCGACGGGCGACGGACAGGCGTTGCTGACAGCCCGCATGGGGGCGACCGTCCGCTGCGCCCCTCCCGCCAACAAACCGACCGCCGAAGAGCGTTCGACGTGCTCGGCCTACCTTGTGCGCGAAATCGAACTCATGAAGAACCTGAAGGTCTTCCTGGCGCTGGGCGGCATCGCCTGGAACGCCACACTTTCCGCGGTGAAAGCCGCGGGCTGGCGCGTTCCCCGGCCGAAGCCGCGGTTCGGCCACGGTGCCGAGGCGACGGTGGCGAGCCACGACGGCAGGGACGTCACCCTTCTAGGCTGCTACCACCCCAGCCAGCAGAACACCTTCACCGGCAGACTCACACGATCGATGCTCGACGACGTCCTGGCCGAAGCCCGCCGGCTGGCGGCGGGATAGCCACCCGAGTCGACGGCGAGGCGCCGTCCGCGGGGACCCCGCTCGTCTGCGGTCCCTACACCCGTCTGCTGGCCTTCCCCTCCGCGCACCATGCTCTGCACGGCGACGGTCGCCAGGTCGGCTCTCCTCCGTCCGTGCGCTGTGGGATCCTCACGCCAGGACGTCTATCGCCATGCGCACGACCCAGAGGGTCATGAGGGCATCGACGAGGACCCAGCTCGCCAGCCACATGCCCGCAGGCACGCGCGTGAGCTGCGCCAGCGTTCCATGATCCTGCGCGGGATCGTGACTGCGGGCGACGTCGCGCAGAGACTCCCACGCGCCGAGCAGCAACAGGAGCCCGATGCCCGCCACGACCCCCGCCCGGTACGGCCCGCCCCACCACCACGCGGCATAGCATGCCAGGCCGGTGACGAGGACGACCCCGGCCGTGAGCAGCGAGCGGGACATGACCAGCAGGATGGCGAGCATCAGGGTGACCGCCCCGAGAATCGGGCCCGACCAGGAGTTCAGAGCGCCTGCGACGAGCAGCGCACCGAACACGGCGGGCGCCGGGTATCCCGCCCAGGAGGTTAGAACCCTGCCAGGGCCCGTCGGCCTGCCGCTGGTGATCGCATGGCCGGACATGTCCTGGCGTACGACGAACCCCTGGAAACGCCGTCCACAGGCGATCCCCACCGCCGCATGGCCGGCTTCGTGGACGATCGTGACCAGGGTTCGCCCCCATCGCCGAGCCGCCGGCACGGCGAAGGCTAAGGCGAGGATGACCAGGGCCGGCCACAGGGTGCGGGCCTGCGGTGACACGTTCACGGACAGCCGGGCCACGAACGAATCCGACCAGGACGACAAGTCGCTTCCAGACATGGGAAAAGTTTGCCACGTCAATATCCGAGAAATCTGAGACCCTCCGATCCCGTGCCGAGTTCTGCGACGGCCCCTGCGCGGGCGCGGGGAAGGCCGCGAGCCGAGTGGACTCGAGGAGGAGCACCCGCTGCCCCTATGCAAGCGTGGGGAAGGCCGGAGATTCCGGCGACGCTACGCCGAGCTCCGCACGTCTCGAATGCGGCGTGCGGGCACCCCGCCGACTATCGCATTGGCCGGCACGTCCTTCGTGACGACGGCCCCCGCTGCGACGATCGCCCCTTCGCCGACGGCCACGCCGGCCAGGATCGTCGCATTCGAACCGATCCACACATTGGGGCCGATCGCGATCGGAGCGGGGTGGAGGGTGCCGCGCAGGGCGGGGTCCTCGTCGTGATTGAGCGTGGCCAGCACGACGTTGTGGCCGATGAGGGCTCCGTCGCCGATCGTGACACCGCCCTGGTCCTGGAAACGGCATCCGGAGTTTATGAAGACGCGGGCCCCGATGCGGGTGTTCAGGCCGAAGTCGGTGGTGAAGGGGAGATGGGCGGTGAAGCTCGGATCGATCTCCGTTCCCGTCAGCCGCGAGAAGTACTCGCGGATCTGATCGGGTGTGCGCACTGCGGCGTTCATCTCCTGATAGAGGAGGCATGTGCGAGCGCTGACTTCGTGCATGAACTGCAGCATCCGGCTGCCGGGCGTCAGAGGCCTGCGCGCGGCGACGTGAGCGCGGTATTCCTCGATCGTGACCATTTCAACCTCCGTCGGCCGTCGGATCACCTCTCCTACACTACGGCAGTCCGAGCCCGCGCGCTACAGCGGCTCGAACCTGCACTACTACGGCAGCCAGGGTTCCATGACAAACGCCTCTATTCCGGCCGACGCCCCGGCCGTTAGGCTGGAACGGACGCCGGGCGGCCGGCTCGATTCGACGTCGGCCGGCCGATCGAGATCCGACGAAGGAGTGGAAAATGCCCGATCTGAACGCCCTGATCGAAACCCACTTGGCGGAGGCGCGAGCTTCGGAGGAAGGCCGCAGCGCGGAACGCGTCGCCCACGACGGCGTCCTGCGCCAGACCGTCATCGCCCTCCGGGCCGGAGCCCGCCTCGGAGCCCACAACTCCCCGCCCGCCGCGTCCCTTCAAGTCCTCGTCGGGAAGGTGCGCGTTGAGATAGGGGACAGCCAGCAGGGAGAGTTCTCCGCTGGGGAACTGTGGGTGCTCACCCATGAAAGGCATTCGGTGCTGGGCTTGGAGGACAGCGTCTTCCTGCTGACGACCGTGACGTCGACGGGCGAGGCCTCGCATTCCTGAGCGGCCCGCCGCCGGTCTTCGTCGGTTCACGCGAATCGCCCCGCTTACACGAATCATCCGGTTCACCCTGAATCGCCCGCCCGCTGCGGGAGGCGTCACGCCGTCGGCAGCACACGCGGGCGTAGGCGCGAATCCGCGCCCGGCTTCGAACTGCGCCTCACGGCAGCACACGCGGAATGGGGCCGGTCCGCGCGCGCAGATTGCATCACATGCATCACAGCAGCACGCGCGTGGATAGCTCGACGGTGCGATCCTTGGGCAGTTTGTTGACCCATGACGGGGAGACCGAGGCCCGTGACAGCCCGATGAAGATCTTCTTGCGCCACCGCCACATGGAGCGCTGGCTGCCCTCGAGGATGTGAATGTGGGAGAGCATGAAGAACGCCTTGTCGAGCTTCCAGGAGGACAGGCCGAGCGTGCGCTGACCGTAGCGGATCGTCTCGGTCAGGTCGCGCTCGTCCATGAAACCGTAGCGGACGGTCAGGTGTTTGACCCCGCGGATGGGCGTGCTCAGCTCGTCTTGGACTACTCTCTCCTTGCGCGGAACGTGAGGGGTCGGCAGGGTCTTGATCGAGACGATGACCACGTGGTCGTGAAGGGTATGGTTGACCGCCGTGTTCTTCTTCAGCGCCAGGGGAGTCGTCGTTATCATCGAATGCGGGTAGATCGCCGTCCCCGGAATGCGGCGGGCGGGAGAGGCGCTCAATCCCGTCAGGAAGTCCTTCAAAGCCCCCTCGTTTTCCAGGCGCGCCTCGGTCACCAGGCTCTCGCCGCGTCGCCACGTCGTCATGATGACCAGCATGAACGTGGCGATCGAGAGCGGAAGCCAGCCGCCGGTCGCTATCTTGGTGATGTTCGCGGCCAGCAGGGGAACTTCGATGGCCAGGAGAATCGTCGCGGCGAACGCAGTCGCCCATCCGGGCCATCGCCAGCCGACGCGGGTGAGCATGAGCAGCAGCGTCGTCGTCAGGAGGAAGTCCGTTGTGACCGCCAGGCCGTAGGCTGCCGAGAGCCGTTCCGAGTCCTGGAAGATGAGGACGATCGACGCCACTGAGACGAACAGCAGCATGTTGACGGCGGGCAGGTAGATCTGGCCGGACTCTGTGGCCGAGGTGTGGCGGACCTTCATGTGCGGCAGGTATCCGAGATTCGAGGCCTGCCGCGCAATCGAATACGCCCCCGAGATGACGGCCTGGGAAGCGATGAGGGTCGCCAGGGTCGCCATGATCACCAGCGGCACGGTCAGGCTCGCCGGAACCAGCATGAAGAATGGATTGTCCAGGGCATTCGGCTTCTCGATCAGGAGGGCCCCTTGGCCGAGGTAGTTGAGGACTAGGGAGGGAAGGACCACGGCGAGCCACGTTCCCTGGATCGGCCGCCTCCCGAAATGCGCGATGTCGGCGTACAGCGCCTCCGCCCCGGTCACCGACAGGACGATGGCCCCCAGGGCGATGAAGGTCGTGCCGGGATGCCGGACGATGAATGAGATCGTCTCGGTGGGGGAGAGGGCGATGAGGATGTCGGGATGCCTCAGGACGTGCGGCAGCCCCATGAAGGCGAGCAGGAGGAACCACGTGAGCATGATCGGGCCGAAGACCCTGCCCATTTTCGCAGTCCCGTTGCGCTGTGCGATGAAGAGCACGGTCAGAATCACCAAGGCGACGGGGACGACGAAGCGTTCCATGCTCGGGAAGGCGACTTCCAGGCCTTCCACGGCCGAGAGCACGGAGATCGCGGGGGTGATGACGGAGTCGCCGAAGAACAGAGCCGCTCCGAAGACGCCGAGAAGCGCCACGAGCACGGAGATTCGGCCGGGCGTGAGGCTGCGGCGCACCCGGGTCGCCAGGGCGAGGATGCCGCCTTCGCCGTCGTTGTCGGCTCGCAGCACGAAGCATACGTATTTGATGGTGACGATGAGGACGAGCACCCAGACGATGCAGGAGATGACGCCGGTGATGTCCTCTCGGTTGAGCGGGACCGCCCTGCCGTCCAGCATGAAGACGGTGCGCAGCACGTACAAGGGGCTGGTGCCGATGTCGCCGAAGACCACTCCGAGGGCCGAGAGCCCGAGCGCCATCGATCCGGTCTGCTTCGCAGTGCCGTGCCCGCGCAGAGAGGATTCAGAATCCATGCGCGATATCCTACGCCCGCCTGGGCCTCCGTCCAGCTGGGAGGGGTTCCTGTGAGGCGGTAGACGGGGACGATCGGCACCCCGCTTCCTACGGAGATTCGATCGATGCCCGGCGGCCTGGCTCGTCAGCGACCGCGGTGCTTCGCCTTCCTCTTGGCGATCCGCGCCTCGCGCCGGATTCGAGCCCGGGCGTCCTTGTCTGCGCGCCGGCGCACAATCCGTTCGGAGGCTCGTTTCTCGCGTGCGAGCGCCAAAGCCCGCTGGCTCGCGGTCGACGCCGGCAGGCGGCGCTGCTCGCGCGCAGCCTGCCGCGCGAGTCGCTTGGGATTGCGCGCGGCCGCTCGGGGGCGGCGCTCGGACGCCTCGACCGCAGGGGCCGCGAAAGCACGGTCGAAAAGCGAATTCGCATAGGTCGCGATGAACTCCCACAGCTCAGCGTCGGAGGGCTCGGCCCCGAAGACATGACGAGCAGCGCGGACCGCCCCCGAATCGTCGGTGACCTCCAGAACTCCCATCCACAGTGAACCGTCGAAGAAGACGGTGAATGCCGATGCCATGGCAAACCTCCCGGGCGCAGAAAACCGACCCTGGCGTTCACCGGTTTCCGCGTCGCGGACAACGAGCCCGAATCTTCGGACCGCCCGGACTACCAGCCGGGCTGTGAGGTTCGTGAGACCAGGCGTTCAGTATACACGGGGGCGGCACGGGGCAAGCAGCCGCCCCGCATGCGAATCAGGCATCGACGTCGCTGAACCGCCCCGATCGGCGGCGGGGTTGACCGGCGGCGGGGCTGATCGGCGACAACCCAATCGGGGCGGCTCAGCCTAGGCGCTGAGCCGCCCTCGACGGCGGCGTCATGACGGGCATGTCGAAGCCTCTCCGCCGCTTAGACGCAGACCCGCCGCCTAGCAGCAGCCGGTGGGCGGATTGTCCTCGCGGAGGCGCGCACGGGCGCGCCAGAACTCGCGCTCGGTCATCGGGGCGTGGCCGGGGTGCTCCCGCCGATGGCGCTCGACGTACTTCTCATAGGCCGATTCACCCGTGAAGTCCCGCCAGAGGGCGCGGAACGCAGCGAGCCGCTCTCGGACCGCGCCGAGGATTCCGCGGAGCCCGGGGGATTCACCGGACACCGCGGGCCTTCTTCGCCTCGGGTATCAGCGCGGGGTCGCCGACCGCCGCGTACTCTGCGACCAGCTTCTTGTCGAGCTTGGAGGCGAAGAGCCTTTCGGGTGCGAAGAAGTTCGACTCTTGGAACGGATCCTCCGACGTCGTGGTCTCTCCCGTGCGCAAGGTCTTGACGACCCTCAGGATCGCGCAGACGAGCACGAAGGCGACCGCCACGAGGAATACGATCGAGAGCGTGCCTTGGATGAACGCGTTGCGGATGACGGCGTTCTGTTCGTCGATCTTCGCCGGGTCGGTGAGCGTGGGCAGCTTTGCGCGAGCCTGGCGCCACTGCTCCCAGTACCCGATGTTCACGTCGGTGGAGAAGATCTTCTGCCACGAGGCCGTGAACGTCACGGCGACGTCGAAGGCCAGGGGGATGAACGGGATCCACACCCACTTCGTGTGCCCCTTGCGGACCACCATCACGGTGGCCACCAGCAGGGCGACCGCGGCTATCAACTGGTTGGCGATGCCGAAGAGCGGATAGAGGGTCTTGATGCCGCCCCGAGGATCGGTGACGCCCATGAGTAACAACGATCCCCAAGCGGCGACGATCACGCCGGTGGACAGGAGCGCTCCTGTCCGCCACGAGGGGTCCTTGAACTTCGGCATGACGTTGCCTAAGGCGTCGGAGAGCTGGAAGCGCGCCACGCGGGTGACCGCGTCGACGGCGGAGAGGATGAACAGAGCCTCGAACATGATGGCGAAGTGGTACCAGAAGCCCATCATCCCCCGGCCTCCTCCGACCTGGTGGAGGATGTGCGCAATGGCCACGGCGAGGGTCGGGGCGCCGCCCGTTCGCGAGACGACCGACGGCTCGCCGACGTCGTCGGCGACCTGCTTGAGGGCCTCGGCCCCCTCAAAAGTCTTCTCCTTGCCCTGCTTGTCCCACGACTCCCACCGGGGCTCGATCTTCTCGCCCTTCGTGGTGGTCACGCCGAGATTGCGCACGGCCTGGGATGTGATGACCTCGCGATCCTTGGTGGACTGTGTGACGGAAGTGCCCGCTAGCTGGTCGACGCTGGCCTCGGGAGTGTTCATGCCGAAATAGATCCCCTGGTTGAGGGAGGCCGCGGCCGCCAGCGCCATGATCGCCACGAAGGATTCCATGAGCATGCCCCCGTAGCCGATCATGCGGACCTGGGACTCCTTCTGCACCATCTTCGGGGTCGTTCCCGAGGAGACCATTGCGTGCATGCCCGAGAGGGCCCCGCAGGCGACGGTGATGAAGAGGAACGGGAAGAGCGTGCCGGCGAAGACGGGCCCCTTCGTATTGGAGGCGAACTCAGTGACGGCGGGCATCTCCACCAGGGGCCGGACGACGACGATCCCGAGCGCCAGAACCACGATCGTCCCGATCTTCATGAAGGTCGACAGGTAGTCCCGCGGCGTCAGCAGCACCCACACCGGAAGGACGGCGGCGAAGAAACCGTAGACGATCATCGCCCACACAAGCGTGGTCTGGGACAGGTGCAGGTACTCCTTGCCGAAATCGGATTCCGCGACCCAGCGGCCGGCGATGATCACGATGATGAGCATGGTGCAGCCGACGACCGAGACCTGCGTGATCTTGCCCGGTTGCACGTACCGCAGCCAGATGCCCATGAAGATGGCGATCGGGATGGTGCATCCCACGGAGAAGACGCCCCATGGGGAGGCCGCCAGCGCGTTGACGCACACCATGGCCAGTACCGCCAGGACGATCATGAGCATGACGAGCACGATGACGGTGGCCACCGTTCCGCCGATCTTCCCGATCTCGTCGGTGGCCATCTGCCCGAGTGAGCGTCCGCCGCGGCGCATGGAGAAGAAGAGGACGAGCATGTCCTGGATCGCCCCGGCCACGCATACGCCGAGGATGATCCACAGCGTGCTGGGGAGGTACCCCATCTGGGCGGCGAGTACGGGGCCGACGAGCGGGCCGGCGCCCGCGATGGCCGCGAAGTGGTGGCCGTAGAGGACGACGCGGTTGGTCGGGTCGAAGTCCTTGCCGTTGTTGATCCGTTCGGCGGGCGTGGCGTTGGAGTCGTCCGGGCGCATGATCCTGCGCTGCACGTACAGGGCGTAGAACCGGTAGGCGATCGTGTACGTGCACAGTGCGGTCACCACGAACCAGATCGTGTTGACCTCCTCGCCCCGGACGACGGCCAACATCGTCCAGCCGAGGACACCCAGAGCCGTGATGACGATCCAGAGGGCGACTTTCCGCGGCGTCCACTCGTTGCGCGGCTTGACGCCGACCGGGATTCCTCGCTTGTTCCGTATGATGAGCTTCTCCTCCTCGGGCGTGTAGGAAGGAAGCTCGCCGACGGATGTCTCTTCCATGAGGTGTTCACCTCGCATTCGATTGTCGATTGAGAAGCGGCGGCACTGCCGTCATTACCTCGAGTTTAAGGTCCGGCTTTCCCCTTGGACAGGGGCGAAAGTGCTCATCGTGGCTCATCGTCCGCATCGACGCTGAATTCGCCGAGTGCGGGGCTGGAGCCGGCCGCTGGGCGTCGAAATCGCCTGCCATCCCATCTCGGAGGTCTATTCTGGAGGAATGGAGTTCGTTGTCAAGAGAGTGTACGAACAGCCCGATCCGGACGACGGCTACAGGGCCTTGGTCGATAGGCTCTGGCCTCGCGGCATGCGGAAGGACAAGGCTGCGATCGACGAATGGGCCAAGGACCTCGCCCCCAGCGCTGAGCTGCGTTCCTGGTACCACCAGGACCTCGACGCCAGACGGGAGGAGTTCGCCGCCCGCTATCGCGAGGAACTGTCGGCGTCCGAGGCCGTTGAGGACTTTTTGCGCAGAACCGGGGGCCAGGAGCGCGTTACCCTCCTCTACGCTGCACGCGATACGCAACACAACCACGCTCTGGTGCTGCGCGACGTGCTGCAGGAGGCGGCCGCCAAGGGATGAGGGCATCTTGAGGAGGTTGGAGCGTCTCGGGAAAGCCCATCGGGGATGCCCGCGGCATCCACGGAAGAGAAAGTGATGGGGCCCGGGTGTCACGCATCACCCGGGCCCCAGTGTCGCATGTATACTCATTGAACATGCGCTCGGCAGGACGAAGACATCTGCTGGCGGTTTCACTCTATAGCCACCCGAGGGCAGTCCCATTTCCGGATCACTCCGGCGCTGAGGTGAGCGTTTTGCGAGTCTGAACCGACCAGAGGTTCACTACCTGTCTATTCAGTTGTCTTCGTCACGAACGTTTATTTGAAGAAGCGTCCACCGCATAACTTCCACGGAGCGAATCCGTGAGCCTTAAAAATAAGGCAACTGAATTCTGTATCCGTCTGATTATTAGCAGCTATCAGAGCAGGCTCTTCGCTGGCGGATGAGACGGAAGGCGAAGGACTAGACGAAACATCGTCAGACGCCATCGCGCTAGGAAGAACCACCGCGCTCGCCGCCATGCTAACCGCAGCGACAAGTCCTAGTTTCTTCATCCGTGTAACCTCCTGTTTGGACAATGAATACATTAGCGAAGCCATCCCGAAATGAACTCCCCCAAAAGTAGGAGAATTCGGCGATCACTCGAAATGTGACGCCGATCATGTCGGTTGCGCTCCGTGACTCAAGGATACTCCGCCTTGGGGGCGTCAGCGCAGGACCACTCCGGGCCTGAGACGAAGGGCTCGGCTCATCGAGCAGGCGAGTGCGCCCCGGGACCCGGGGCACACTCGCGGAGCCGTTTAGGAGCGGACGAGGCCCAGCTCGTAGGCCCGCACAACCACCTTCAGGCGGCTGTTGACCTGGAGCTTGGACATGATCGAGGAGAGATGGGACTTTACCGTCGATTCCTGGACGTAGAGCTTCTGGGCGATCTCGGCGTTCGAATAGGCCTGGCACAGCAGTTCCAGGACGTCCATTTCGCGCTTGGAAAGCTGGATGTCCGGTGAGGGTTCGGGCGGCAGGGGAACGAGGTAGTTCTTCACGAGGCGTCCCGTCGGGCCCGGTGAGACGACGGTTCCGCCCGCCGCGACCTGCCGCAGGCCGCCCACGAGATCTTCCGGCGATGTGTTCTTCAAAAGGAAGCCCGAGGCGCCGGCCTGGAGGCCGGCGAGCATGGCCTCGTCATCGTCGAACGTGGTCAACAGGACTACCTTGACGTCGGGGGCCAGGAGCCTCACCTGCTCCACGGCGGAGATTCCGTCCATGATCGGCATTCTCACGTCGGTCATGAGGATGTCCGGATGGTGCTTGGTCGCCAGGCGCACCGCTTCGAAACCCGTTGTGCCCATGCCGACGAGCTTGATGTCCGGCGCGGTGGCGAGGTATGCCGTCAGGGACTGGAGAACGGTGTTGTCGTCATCGACAACGGCGATCCTGATCGGCCCGCCGCGCGCAGGGGCGCCCTGGCCGCTATCCGTTCCGCCCATCCAGGACGCGGACTTGCCGGAATGCTGCGGCTTGCCCCGTCCCGCTCTTGGGGTCTGCCTACGCTGATTCACCCTTATGCCCTTCTAGTCAGTGTTTCATCTGTGTACGGGGATCGACGCGCGGACGATCCACGTGTCTTCCCTCTGGGAAAACTCGATAGTGCCGCCCAGGGCTTCGACGCGCTCCCTCTGGCCGATGAGGCCCAGACCGAGGCCTGCCTGGGAGCCCTGCTCGACGGCGTCCGCCGCCGAGGTACTCTCCGATTCTAGAGAATCCTCCTCCGAAATGGCGTTGATGAAGATGGCGTCCACGCTCTCATCTTGGACTTCGACCATGATAGTCGCCGGAGCCTCATGCGCGGCGTGCTTGACGATGTTCGAGCACGATTCCGTCACCACACGGGAAAGTGTAACGGAAATGATCTCGGGCAGGGAGGAAAGGTCTCCCTCGATGGCCGCATTGACATCGATCCCTGCGGCGCGTACCTTGGCGATCTGCTCCTCGATCACCTTTTCAGGCGGCGAATCGATGATGGTGAAGCGGTCGGCGATCGACCCGGGAGCCGACAGTTCGACCTTGTCCGAGACCCGCAGGACTTCGAGCATGTTCCGCAGATGGGATGTGGCCGCGCGCCCCGTGCGGGCTATGAAGTCGAGATCCTCCGATAGATCCGCTCCCTTGCCCGTCTGCAGTTTGGCCGCCTCGGCCCGCATGACGAGCATCGTGGTGGAGTAGACGGCTGTGTCGTGAAGCTCCCTGGCGATCGCGCGGCGCTGCTCCGCCAGTTCGGCTTGACGCCGGGCTTCTAGCGAATCGTTGGCCAGGCTCTGTCGCAGAAGGAGCTCACCTAGCAGGAGAAAAAGAGCAAGAAGGGAGACATTGATGATTAAATTTTGAATTATAAGATTGACATCTGTCACGACTTCTGTAAATGTATATATTTCGATTATAAAATATAGAAAAGCAAAAACATAACCAAAAGCGCGATGGATAGACCAAATTAGTAAAGCGGGAAAAATATTGGTAGATATAGAAGCAACATAAATTGACTTTGTAGGAGTTACATTGATAAGTATATCGGCAACGAGTAATACAAGGCTAGATAATACCGGGAATGGCCCTGATAGGGCGAGTGCGAAGCACGCGAGCCCGGCGACCAGTATCGTCGGTAGAAGGCTGACGTCGGGAGGGACGTCCTCGATGGAGAGGATGTTTAAGAGGGCAAGGATGAAGATTCCGATCCCCAGTAGGACGCCGGTGATGATCCGGGATCTCTTGCCCCACACAGACCAAGAGGACCGCGTTTTCTTCGGCTCGGATTTCTTCGGCTGGTCCGTGTGCCCTTCCTCCACCGGAGGGGATTGGGAGGCGCGTCGTTCCCGCCGGGAGGCCCCCCGCTTGCCGTCGGCCTTGCGGAGCTTCCTCTTGCCGGATCGACGCCTGCGGGACGGCCGGCCTGTAGAACTGCGTCCGTCGTCAGCGATCTCGGAGAGGGTGGGTGCAGCCGCCTCGTTGACCGGAGGCGGCGCCGGTAGACCGTGCTTGCCCCGAGGGACCGCCGGTTTCTCAGTGGCCGGAAGAGTCGGCGAAGTTCGCGTGTGGGGGATGGCGCCCTGATCCATGGTTCCTCCATATGGTGCTTGCGAACATAGGCATAGTATTCAGTGTCATTGCCTCCAACACAGAAGTCTACCCGGAACCACTATATGAACCGCCTCATTCCAGTAATGCTGCAGTATCACTATGACTGGGTTGCGGGGAATACCCCGCAACCCAGGAAACGGCCCACCGCCTCGAATGGGGCGAGCCTCACTTGATCGTCTTCCCGATCCGGTATGTGCCGAGCGCCGTGAAGACAACCGTCAGGACGACGAAAGCGGCGAGGATCCAGGGCGTGGAGACACTCGTGCAGCCGATGTCCAGAGTGAAGCCGTAGTATTCGCCGATGCTTTCGCGGGCCTGCTGGACTCCGCCGGTCAACCGGTCGAGGGCGTCGCCGGCGAGTGGTTCGCGAAGAAGCACGACGGCCGGCGAATAGGGCAAGACGTTGATCCCGTTCACGACCGTGCCGGATAGCGCGCCTACCGGCAGGTACGCGCCCGCGAGGAACCCCAAAAGCGTCCCCACGATGGTCGAAAGGGCGGTGAAGCCATTGCGTGAGCTGATGAACGTGATGACGAACGACGAGATCGCCGAGAAGGCGAAGGCGAACAGGACCACGTAGCCTAAGGCCGTTAGGAAGCTCCCCCAGCCGGGGATGTCGCCGTAGACCAGTTTGACGACGGCCGCCCCGACTGCCGAGACGATGAGCGTCATGACGAAGGAGACCACGACCGCCGAGAGCTGGTAGCCGAGAATGAGCTGATGCCGCCGGATGGGGCAGACGCGGAACTCCTTGAAACGTCCGGTCGCCCGATCGTCCACATAGGCGCCGAGCGCCCCCAGACCCGTCGTCACGCATGTGATCATGACGATGCCCCCGAACACCCACGAGGCGACGAAGTAGCCCACGTCCTCCGAGGCAGCCGAGGGCAGTTTCGCCTTGAGGCTGTCGGCCTGGATCGCGCCGAGGAACAGGGCGTAGATGAGCAGGAGCATCAACGCCGCCAGGAGGGAGAGGAGGACTCCCGCCCTGTCGCGGCGGTATATCCGAAGATTCCGCTTCACCAGGGAGAGGACGATTCTCACTTGCCCTTCCTTTCGCTCATGAGGTTCAGGAACACGTCGTCCATCGATCCCTGGATCACCTGGAAGTCCTCGACGGCGTCGCCCAGGCTCATGAGGATGTCCAGCCCCGCCGCCGAATCGGGGATCGCTGCGTGAACGGCGCCTCCCCTGTCATACGGCCGGGCTTCCGGAAGGCGACTGCGGATCGCCGAAACGACCTCGCTGCGGCGGCCGTCGCGCGGTTTGACGAGCAGCCGGGGAGTGGAGTGGCGAGCTCGAAGCTCGATGGGGGTTCCATCGGCGATCGGGACGCCGCGATCGATGACCAGGACACGATCGGCGGACTCCGTCTCCTGCATGTAGTGAGTCGTCAGGACGACGGTGAGGCCGAGATCGTCTCGCAGGCCACTGATCGTGTTCCACACCTGTTCGCGGCTGTGTGGGTCCAAGCCCGTGGTCGGCTCGTCCAGGAAGAGCGTCTTCGGATGGTTGAGCAGCGCCCGGGCGATGTCCACGCGGCGCTTCTCGCCGCCGGAGAGCACGCCGTAATGCCGGTCGCGGAAATCCGTCAGGTCGACGAGCTCGGCGAGTTCGTCGATGCGCGATCGGGGGATGCCGTAGACGTCGGCCTTGAGTTCGAGGTTCTCGTCCACGCTCAGGCGGGGGTCGAGAAGCGATTGCTGGAAGACGACGCCGATCCGCGAGCGGATGCGGTACGCGTCGGTGCGCACGTCCAGACCGTCGAGGGCGATGTCGCCCTCCTCGAAGGGCAGAAGGGTAATCATACAGGAGATGGTCGTCGTCTTGCCCGCGCCGTTCGTTCCCAGGAAGGCGAAGAGCTCGCCGTCTGTGACCGCGAAGGAAAGCCCGTCGACGGCCGTCACTTTCCCATACCTCTTGGTTAGACCGGATACCTCGATCATCCCGACCTCCTGGCCTTTCCCGGCCGATGGGCGCCATGACGTTTGAATTCTAGGCGTGAAGGCGGGAGACGCCCGGCGGACCGCACGGGCATTCATCCCCTCGGGGCGGAATCGGCACGTCGGCAACCCCACGGTGAACACGTCGGCAACCCCGCGGTGAAATGGGCGGCGTTTACGCCGGAGGTGGCGCGCGGGCCGATCGGGATCGTGAGGGATTCAGGGGCGGTCGATCACGGCCTGCACGCGCCCGGCCGCCCACCGCCCGGCCGCCGCCGCAGAGTCGGACCACGGCCACGCCAGGCAGTCGCCCGCCAGAACGATGCGCCGGGTCTGCGCGCGTTCACGGTAGGCGTCGATCGCGGCGAGCCGCCCTGGCGGCGTGGTCGGCATGGCATGGGGAATCCTGACGACGGCCGAGGCCTCCGGGGCCGGTGCGAAAGCGCCGGAAAGCCGCGGCTCCCAGACGAGCAGGGCTCGGCGGGCCGCATCCACGATCTCGGAGTCGGCTCCGCCGGACAGGGCGCGGGCGTCCTTCCCGGCGAACATGCACGTGACGACGTCCCCGCGCCCGCGGGCGTGGCCCGCGCGGCTCGCCACGCAGAGCGCTGCGAGCGGTCCGTCGTCCGGATGCATGAGAACGCCGTAAGCGCCGGCGAGTTCGTCCTCGTGCAAACGCCGCGCCATCCCCAGGCAGACGAGCAGTCCCGTGCTGTAAGCCACTGCAGACACCGCTTCCTCCTGGGCGGTGAGATCCATGACGGCGGGCAGATCCGGAGCGGGGACGGCCACGATCGCGGCCTCGGCGCGGAAGACCCCGGAATCCGTGTGCGCCGCCACCCCGAAGGCGTCCTCCTCCACGAAGGCGACGGTGGTGCCGGTCCGCACGTCCAACCGGGAGGCCAGGGCGTCGGTGAGCCTGGAGAGCCCTCCGGGAATGGTGAGTGTCCGGCTGCTGAAGCCGTGGGCGGCCATGGCACCGATCGCCGCTGCCGAGACGGTGCGAGCGTCCTGGAAGTAGAAGCCGTGGAATGCGGGGTATATGCTGCGCTCGGCGAGTTGGGCGAGGCCGATTCCCCTGGTCCAGTCTTCGGCTGTCATCCGGTCGAGGTCCAGCCAATCGAGCGGGTCGAGTGTGCCGCGCCCCCGAGAACGCGCTGTGAAACGAAGGAGACCGGGCAGCTGCCCGAGTGACGTTCCGATGGGCAGGAGGCCTGACCTGACCGCGGACGTCAGCCTGTCGGTGCGGAAGCCGTAGATCTCGCCGCCGTAGGCGATCGCGGATTTCGCCGAGACCGCCTGCAGAGGAACGGCCAGCTCTCCAGCCAGGAAGGGAACGACCCGGTAGGCCGCCGAGAGGAAGTTCGCGCCGGCCTCCACTCTGCAGCCGTTGAGCTCGATGGAGTGGAATCGTCCGCCGATCCGGTCCGATCTCTCCAGCACGGTCACCCGCACGCCGGCTTTCCGAAGCTGCCAGGCTGCCGTGAGCCCGCTGATCCCCGCACCGATCACGACGACGCCGGATCCACGGCCGGGAGCAGCCGGCACGGAGCGCCCGTCAGACGCTTGAAACTGCGGCGAATTCGAAGGAGGAGGCTGCTGCGGCGTCATGGTGAGAACCTATACGGCCGAATGCTCGGCGATGATTCAATCCGCGGATTCAAGCGCCTCACGGAGTTCGGCCAGCTCGACCATGTCGCTGGCGGTGCCGATCAGGCGCATCCCCAGCGGGGCGACCACGTTTTCCACGGACGCCACGGCCGACTCGACCGTCAACGGCTTGGGGCCGTAGCTCTGGATGAAGAACGCGAAGCGCCTGCCTGCCAGGGCGTCGTCCTGTGGGCGGGTCTCCAGGCGCTCGAGGAGGAGACGCGCAGCCGCGCTCATCGTCTCCGAATAGACGGGCGAACCGAGGACGATCGTGTCGGATTCCACCATCTTCTGGAAGACTTCCTCGAACTGGTCGTCGGCGAAATCCTGGCCGAAGAACCCCATCCTGTAGTCGACGAGGTCGATGCGTTCGAAGTCGAGGCCATCCAAGAGCGCCTGCGCGTACTCGACTGTGTTCCCGTCACGCTTCTGGCTGGCGTTGATGAAAAGAATGCGACCGTGTGCCATAATCGCTCGTCCCTTCCCGTCGGTCATCGTGCACCCCACACACTATAGCGGGAATGGAACGGGGCGGCCGGATTTTCCGGCCGCCCCGCGTGGGTATCGTCGTGACCGGGATGCGCCCGGCCGCCCTCGGCGATCCGTCAGTTCACGCTCGACTCGCCGAGCTTCACCTTCACGTCCGTCTGCGAGCCGTCCGACTTGACGATCGTGAGGGTCACCTCCTCGCCTATCTTGTGATTCTGCACCTTGTCCGAGAGATCGGAGGCCTTGCTGACCTTCTCGCCGTTGATGTGGGTGATGACGTCGCCGACCTCGATCCCGGCCTTCTCGGCGCCGGAACCCGAGATCACTTCCCGCACGGTGACGCCCTTCGAGATGCCCTGGTCGTTGGACGCCCTGTTCGTGGTGATCGAGACGCCCAACGCCGCGTTGCGGCCGATGACGGTGCCGTCGCCGCCCTTGCCCGACTTCACCTTGTTGACGATGTCCATCGCGTCTTTGATGGGAATCGCGTAGCCGTTGACTTCGGCCGAGCTCTTGCCCGTCGAAGCGGCGGTCGTCAGGCCGATCACCTCGCCCTTGGAGTTCATCAGCGGCCCTCCGGAGTAGCCTTGGACGACGTCGGCGTCGGTCTGGATGAGGCCCGTCAGCTTGTCGACGTTCTCGCTGTTGAGGCTGTCCTGGGCGTTGATCGTCACGTTGGTGCCCGTCACCTTGCCGTCGAGCGCGGTCAGGTACCCCTGGCCGGAGCCGTTTCCGATGGCCGTGACCGAATCGTCCTTCTTGATCTGCTTCGAAGAGATCTTGACGGTTTCGAGCTTCTTGGGCGGATCGTCGATCTTCAGAACGGCCACATCGCGTGCGGCGTTGTGCCCGACGACCGTCGCCGTGTACTTGGCTCCACTGTTAGGATCGGTGACCTTGACTTTGCTCGAGCCGTGCACGACATGGTAGTTGGTCAGCACGATCCCCGATTTGTCGACGACCATCCCGGTTCCGGCGCCTTCGCCGTTGTCGAAGCGCGAGTTGATCAGCATGACGCCTGGAGCCGATTTGACCGGTTTGCCCTGCTGCACCGCAGTGTTCTGCCCCGGGGTCTTCTGCGAGTCCGGAGCGTTGGGCGCTGAGGGAATCGTCGCCTCGGGCGTTCCCTTCTGCTCTTGCACGGAGGCGCTATGGTCTTGGTCGCCAAGCGCGAAGCCGGTCACGCCGCCGATCAGGCTGCCCAGGAGCATGCCCGCCATCGTGGCGGCCGCGAGGGCGGCGGTGGTCCACGACCTCTTCTGCTTTCCCGGTTTGACGCCGGCGTTGGCGTCGAAGGCGAAACCGGAGTGCGCCCCCGAGGGGAACGGATCTGCATAGGGCCCGCCTTGCGACTGCCCCGACGTCAGCGTCTGCCCACCGGTGTGCCCTGCCGCCTCCTGGGCGGTCGATTCCGCGGGCATGAACGACGCCGTGGGGCTGCCTGAGGCGTACGCACTCGTGCTGTCCGGCCTGGCGGCGAACGGGGAGAAGGGACTTAACGCCTCCGTTCCGCCGGGGCGCGCCTGACCTCTCTCGCTGCCGTCTGCCTGGCCCGGCCAGCTCGGCCGCCGCCCGTCGGGATCGTTCCCCCTCTGACCGCTTCCCTCCGAGTTCTGGCCGGTCGGGTAGTAGGGGAAGGAAGAGGAGGGCAGGGGCTCCGTGGGCTGTGTTCCGGGCGTATCGCCGAGCCCGGATTCGTGCCCGTTCCCCACCCCGTTCCGGGGGTTGTAGCTATCAGTCACCTTGTCCTCCTGGGACGTTTCAATGTCGAAGTCGATATGTAGATTCCACGCGTGCAATCAGAACGGAAACCTGAACTTTCCTGGGAAAGCCCGGAGAGCCTTTCGATACCGCATCCCGCTCACAACCCACGACGGTATCGCATTCCCGCGCCATGCGGTGGCGTATTTATCGAAAGTCACGGGCGGGTTTCCGTCTGCCGCGCGGTCGAACGCGGGCCGTCCGCCTGACGGCGCGCGTCCGGAGTATGGGGGCTATGCGATCCTTCGGGCCGCCTCGATGAGCGCCGTCGCGCAGGCGCCGCTCATCGAAGCACGGCCGGGCAGCCCACCGGGCCGCGATCGGATCAGTTCGCCGTCGAATTGGAGGCGTTGGAATCCGACTGGTCGTTTCCCGACCCGCTGTTGCTCTGGCCCGAGCCGTTTCCGCTCTGACCGGAATTGTTGTTCTGGTTCGAGTTGCCATTCTGATTCGAACTGTTCTTGTTCGATCCGTTGTTGTTCTGGTCTGAGCCGTTCTTGCCCGAATTGCCGTCAGGGTTGTTTCCGGACCGGTCCGACGGCGCCTGGGGCATCCTGCCGTCGCCGTTCCCCGGCATCCTGCCCGACGGAGGCTGCGGCATTCTGCCGTCGCCGAAGTCATAGTGACCGTGGCCCGGCCCGCAATGGGAATGCCCGCCGTGGTCGTCGCCGACTGCCATAGAGATCCCGCCGCCCAGGAGGCCTCCGAGCACGACACCCGCAGCGCCGGTTGCCGCCACTATGCGGGTGGACCACTTGCGCGGCTGTTTCCCCGTGCCCGTCATCGGCGCTCCCGGTGGAACGGCCGGGCCGGGGGCCGTGGCCGGAGCCGTCCGGGAGGCCGCGGCGTCGGCGGCAGCGGTGGGTTGGGAAGCGGCGGTGCTCAGCTCCTCCGTTGCCGGAACGCCTGAGGCGTGCACTGCACCGTCGGCGTTTCCGGGAGCGCCGTGCCCTGCGGAGACGGCTCCTGCCGCCGGTTGAGGCTGTTCCTGCCCGTTGCGGCCGTCGGTCTGCTGATTGTTGTCGTTCACGTTGTCCTCCGAAGTGAGATCACTACTGGATCCTTGCATCCTCTATGGAACAGAGGGAAACGGGACGCAGACGGTGAAATGCCTGGGAACGGCTTGTAAGTGGAATCGGGTGGAGGAGGCAGTGCGAGGGGCTGGGCTCGGGGCGGGAAAGGCGGTGGAAGGCTCCGAGGGCGGCCGTAGAGCCTAGATCCAGCTTCCGAACCACATGTGGAGCCGCCAGAAGTCGTAGGTGATGGTGCGCCCCGTCCACAGCGGATACCAGAAAACGGCGGCGGCGACGATGACGCCCGTGACCACTCCGAGCACGATCCACGACGCCAGCCGCGGTTTCCTCGGCATCCACCATGCGGAGCCGCCTGCCTCCTCTTCCGCGCCAGTCTGGCCGCCGAGGGCTTGAGAAGCGGGCACAGGGGGAGGGAAACCGCTGGGTGCGGAGAGCTGGAGACTGCCGGGCGTGGCGACGGGCGAGCTTCCGGGCACGGGGGCCTGTGGGAAGGCTGACTCCGCAGGGATGGGATCGGCCGCGGCGCCTTCGGGCACGGAGGTTTGCGGGTCGCCGGATGCGGGAGCCGGCAGGTGACTCGGGGCAGGGACCTGGAAATCGCCGGGAACCGGCGGGTCACTCGGCGACGAAGCCTCGGCCCGGTCGCCCGCTGACTGGAATGGCCCTTCGGCTTCCCTCCTCTCCGCTTGCCTCGTTTCCCCCTCTTCTGCGGGAGCGGACTCCTTCGATTCTTCTGCGGGAGCGGACGCGGACTCCTCTTCAGGAGCGGACGAGGAAGCCTCGTCAGACGCCGGCTCGACATCCTCTCCCTCAGATCCCTCGGAGGTCTGCCCTTCGAAGGCCTCCTCTTCTCCCTCGGATGCCTCCGCGGCAGCCTGGACGGCGGAGGATTCGCCGGCCAGCGCCTCGAACGACGGAGAGGGAGGCGGCGGTGTCTGCGAGGCCTGTGACGACGCGGCTTCCGGCTCGGGAGTGGAGTCGGACTGGGGAGCCGAGCTGTTGCCGTTCGGGCCGTCGTCGAAGAGGTTGTCGAGGAAACGATGGAAATTGGGGAAACGCCTGGTGAATCCCGAGTCGTCGGTGGGGTCTCCCATGGTGTGCTCCAAGAGCTCGGGAGCGTGATCGGCCGGGCCCGGCGGCACGGCGTTTTCCCGCGTGCGGCCCGGCTGCTCCCTCGTGGGCTCCTTCTGCCGCGCCAGCTCTCTGGAGTCTTGCCGCGCCAGCTCTTTGGAGGCGACCCGCAGCGGCTCGGGGACGAAGGAGGCCGCGCCCTTGAGGGCCGACTGCGGCTGCAGACGCGTTCGCGCCGGCCCGAGGAGTTGGGATGCTGCCGCCACGCCGAACGTCAGCGCGAGCACGGTGTAGGGGAGGAAGGCGACGGCGTAGAACTGGAAGATCGTCCGATTCGTGTAGAGAAGCCAAGGCATCCACAGCCCGGCGTACCCGGCGAGTATGGCCCAGGACCGCCAATCGGCCCGGAATATCGCGGCGATGAGAACGATGACCAGGCCGACGATCGCCAACCACCAGACACCGACGTTGCCGATGGACGTGATGGCCTGAACGCACTTGGATGCGCCGCAGGTGCGGGGAGCGCCTTTCTCCTCCCAGTAGAAATTGACGGGACGCCCCTGGAAGATCCACTCCCACGCCTGCGACTGGTAGGTGTGCGTCTCCGACAGGGAGTGGTGGAACGACCACATGTCCTGGTGGTAGTGGATGAAGGAGTTGACGATGTCGGGGGCCCACGAGAGCGGCAGATCCTCTCCCGTCTTCCTGGCCTCGGCGACCCAGTTGCGCCCCCACGAATGCGGGTTGAGGAACCAGGAGGTCCATCCTGCCAGATAGGCGACGAGCGCGACGGGCACCAGCTGGATGAATGCGGGGATGCCGTCGCGGAAGGTCGCCCCGCCGAACCACAGCGGGACTCCGGCGATCTTGCGGGATACGGCCCCCAAAGCCAGCGTGAGGAGGCCGAAGACCGCGAGCGCGTAGATCCCCGACCACTTCACGGCGCACGTCAGGCCGAGCAGGACTCCGGCCAGGACCAGCCACGGGCGCGCGAAGTGGCCGGGCCCCCACGGGTCGACCGTCGGCAGGGCGCGTCCGTCGAAACGACCCGAGGCGATGACCGTCCGCGTGTGCTCGGTGTCCCTGAACCGGCCGTGCGCCACCCTGTGGGCGAGTTGCCCGGCGTGTCGTTCTCGGTCCATGAGAATGGCCCAGAATCCCATAAGCGCGAAGAATCCCAGGATGTTGTCGAGGATCCCCGTGCGCGACAGGACGATCCCCATCCCGTCGAGGGCGATCGCGATGCCCGCGAAGCCGGTCAGGATCGGGGAGCGGAACATGCGCATGGCTATACGGGCGACGAGGATCACCGTGAGCACGCCGATGAAGGCTGTGGAGAAGCGCCAGCCCACCCCGTTGTCGGTTCCGAACAGGCGCTGCCCGATCGCCATGATCCACTTGCCGAACGGGGGGTGGACGACTCTGTCGGGATCGCTCGTGAGCACTGAATAGTCGCCCTTGACGAAGAGGTCGTTGGTCTTGTCGCCGCCCGTCCATCGGCCCTCGTATCCTCTGGTCAGGAGTGAGAACGCCCCTTTGACGTAATAGGTTTCGTCGAAGACGATGGCCCGCGGATGATTGAGGTTCCAGAAGCGGGCGACGAAGGCGATGACCGCCGCGATAGCGGTGGCGATCCAGCCGCGCCGCCGGATCCGCACGGGCAATTTGACGCCCTTGGGCAGCAGCCCGAGTCTTCCGCGCAGGGTCTCCTCGTAGACGTCGGCCTGCGCCTCGGACAGCTGGAGGGAAGGTCTGTCCTTCCGCCGCCGGGTGCGTGATGGCGAGGCTTGTGCGAGCGTCGGACCGCCATTCGCGAGAGAGCGCTCGGGCGTATCCGCGAGGCCGGCGGCGCTGGCGTTTCCGGGAACGGTCAATGGATCCGGGTTTTGCTGGTTGCCACTCACGGGGGCGAGTCTACCTGCCGAATGCGGGTTGCTGCCTTCGGACGCCGTGGGCAGTAGTCTGGCATAGTGGGATTATGCACCCGCGGATCGTTCTCGCCGCCACTCCCATCGGCAACGACGACGACGCCTCGCCGCGCTTGAGGGAGGAACTCGAGAAGGCCGACGTGATAGCCGCCGAGGACACGCGTCGCCTTCGCGCCCTGGCCGGCCGCCTCGGCTTGAGCCTGCGAGGCAGGGTCCTCTCCTATCACGAGCACAACGAGGATCAGCGGGTCCCCTACCTTCTGGAACTGGCCGCGACGGGGCGGAAGGTGATCGTCGTCACGGACGCGGGAATGCCCTCGGTGTCGGATCCGGGGTACAGGCTCGTCGTTAGAGCCGCCGAAGCGGGAATCGCCGTGACGGTGGTTCCCGGACCGTCGGCCGTGCTGACGGCTCTCGTGGCTTCCGGCCTGGCCAGCGACCGCTTCTGCTTCGAAGGATTCCTCCCCCGCAGACCCGGCGACCTCCGCCGGGCGATCGGGGAGCTGGTCGGGGAGACCCGGACGATGGTCTTCTTCGAGTCGCCCCGGCGACTGGGCGCCTCCCTGCGGGCGCTGCGCGAGGGCCTCGGCTCCGCACGCCGCGCCTGCGTATGCAGGGAGCTCACGAAAACCCACGAGGATGTCGTGCGAGGCACCCTGGGAGAGCTCGCCGAACACTTCGACGGCGAAGTCCTCGGGGAGGTCGTCGTGGTCGTCGCAGGCGGGCGGCGGCCGGAAGCGGACGCCGACGCCGCTGCGGCTGAGGTCCTCGCCCTGGCCGACGCCGGACTCCGCCTCAAAGACGCCGCTGCGCATGTGGCCGGACGGACCGGCACGCGAACCAAAGACCTCTACGAGGCCGCCGTGCGGAGAAGGGACGTTCGGGATGCCGAGGCTTCGGGTGCGCGCGGCCGGCCGCGCTGACGGGCGGCTGCGCTGACGGGCGGCTGCGGTGGCGCGGCCGGCCGCCTTGTGCGGCATGAGGAGGCGAACCGCATGAGGGCCGCTTGCGGTCGATTCGCCGCAGGGACTTCACAAAGACGGTTCAGTGAGGATACCCTAACCGCATTGGACCTATACGTGGAGGGCATCGACTGTGAACCCTGATCTATCGCTCTACCCCAATCGCGAGGCGATCGCGGCCCAGACCTGGCAGGCGCGCAGCCGTTCCTGCGTCCACCGTCTGCTGGCCGGCGCGGGGCAGGCGGGTCTCGTCGCGTATCGAGAGGATCCCATGCTGACGCTCGCCGCGCTCGCCCATGGGCTGACCTCCGAAGGCGAAATAGTCGTCGCGACCGCGGAAGGCGAACTGAGCGAACACCTGGCCCCCGGGGAGGCGAGGGGCATGGACGCCCGGTTGTCCATAGAGAAGGAGGCCCCCGATCCGGCGATTCAGATCGTCGCTTCGGCCGCGCACGCGCTCGGAAGGCTCGAATGGCTCGGCGCCGCCGAGACCGCCGAGCTCCTGGTGTCCGGCAGCCTGCCGGAGCGGGTCGCCGAGGTAGCCGTCGCGCCCGGAGGCCGGCTCGCCCGCTACTCCACCGGTAGAATCCTCCTGCACGACGCCGCCGGCGTCACCCCGGTGATGTTCGACGACGTCCGCGAACAGCACGGCATGGCGATGTGGCAGGCCGAATCGGGGGCCGACCTCTACGAGGCGCCTGGCGGCGAACTGCTCGCGATGGACATCTTGAACGGGCATCCGCCGTGCAGGCTGGACTCGCTCTTCGGCAGAGTCCTCGGGGGAGCGGTCCCAGGGGCGCTGCTGTCCCGCCAGGCCGTTCGGATGGGATGCGAGCACATGACGGCGGCGGTTCTATGCCTCGACGTGGACAGGACCGGGCTCACCCTGATGAAGGTCAGCCACGACGACGCCACCACGGCGTACGTCCCCTTCGAACGGCCCGTGGCGTCCGGCGCGCAACTGGCCCTCGAACTGTCCGCGCTGTTCGATGCCGGAGGGTGAGGCTCCGCGCCCGGCAGCGGGCTTCCGGCCCCGGCCGGATGGAAGAGCTCCGGCGTGCAAGTGCGGACTCGCGCCGGAATCGACGACGTGGGCCCCGAATCGGGGCCCACGTTTCGCGGGATGCCGTCCCACGGCCCGACGGCCGGGCGGCGCTCCCGTCAGCGAGCGGTGAACGAGGCGCACTCGGCCGTGTCGCCGGCGACATCGATGGCCGGCGCGGTGCACAGCAGATCCTTGTTGTGCACGCACTCCAGGCGCTGGCACGCGCCGACGCGGCCATTGGCGACCGGAAGGCCGCCGCGGGCGTCGAGCTTGACGAAAGTGGCGCAGGTCGGCCTGGCGCCGGTGCCGCCGATGGTGACGGCCAAGGCCGTGCAGCCTCCGTTGTTGTAGGCGCAGGCGGTGGTCGCACACGTCGAGACGAGAGTTTGGTTGGTCATGATGGAAACCTCCGTGCGATGGATGCGTATTCGATGATGGTCTGGGGCGGAGCCGCGAGCCGCGCTCCGAATGTCATACAGCCACGGTATGCCCGAATGGATGGCCGGTATAGGAAGGCAGGCAGGCCTGACTCCGCGGCGGCCCTTCGATGTGAGGACGGCCTTATCGGCAGCGATCCGCGCGGGTGCGCGCTTTGCCGGAGACGTTGCGAAAATGGCGGGATTTGTGCGCGGAACGTGTTTCGTTAAAGGTCACAACGTCGGGACTTTTCCTTGAGGCCGCGCGGATAATTGAGCACCGGACGGCTTGCGTAATGTGCGGGCCGCGGGCCTTGCGAAAATCATCCCCGCGCGAGCAGCCTGCCGATTGCGTCGACCACGTCCTGGCCGCACGAGGGGATGCGGCACTGCGCGACGGCGAGGATCTGCGGGTGGGCGTCGGCCACGGCGAAGGAACGTCCGGCCGCTTGGAGCATCTCCATGTCGTTGAGGTAGTCGCCGAAGGCCGCCGTCTGCTCCGGCGGGACGGCGAGCCGGTCCTGCAGCCTGCGCAGGGCCGCGCCCTTATTCGTCCCCTTCGCCGCGATGTCCAGCCAGTACCGGCCCGACGTCGCCGTGTGGTGGCTGCCCGCCAGATCGGCGATGAGGGGCTCGGCGAACCTCGTGACGCTCTCGGGATCGAAGAGGGCGAGTTTGAGGACTTCGTCGTCGAAGTCGAGCAAGTCGGGCAGGATCTCCAGACGCGAATAGTACTTGCGGCACTCGGCCAGGAAAGCTTCGTCGGCGCATTCGACGTAGGCGCAGCGCTTCCCGCTGACCGTCAGGACGAGCTGCCTGCGGCCGGCGGCCCGGACCCTGTGGACGAGATCCACGGCCACGTCCCGTTCCAGCGTGGTGGAGTGCAGCTCCTGACCGTCGAGGACGACGTAGCTGCCGTTGTCGGCGATGATCGGCATCCCGTCGATCGCCCGCTCGAACATCCGCGCCAGCCTGGCGTGCTGCCGCCCGCTGGCGGGGACGAACACCACGCCGCGTTCGCGCATCCGATCCAGCAGCGGCCACAACCCCTCGGGGATGCGACCGCCGGAGTCGAGCAGGGTCCCGTCCATGTCGGCGACGACCAGCCGCACGCCGGGCCGGCGCGCATCTGGCCGGGGATCCGGCTGGGGCGGGGTGACGGCGTCCTGCGCCGGCGGCCTGCGAGCGGACGGTGGAGGCGTTGTCGTCATCGAGGTACTCCGTTCTTCGACGCTCAGCCTATCGGATCTTTCCGTCCTATCGCGCCGCCGATGCCCATGCCTGCGATGCCCGCCGCAGGCGTGGGCGCCTCGCCTCGGCGCTCCGCAACGCGAAGGGCGGGAGACGATCCACGTGTCGTCTCCCGCCCGCCACCGGAAACCGGGCGATGAAGGGAAGCCGCCCGGACGGCGGTGCGTCCGTTCGTCGTGCACGTATCACCCCCTTCGGCCGCCCCCGCGGGCGGAGAGATGGCGGACACGGTCACGTACACACATGGGCTCACCCTATCGGCGTGTCCGCTTCATTCGGTTGACGACCACCATGGAACCTCCCCGACCTTGAGCGGGCCTGTGGCGAGCCTGAGAAAGTCCGGAACACTCGGGCCGGAATCGGCGAAGTCTGCCCTCCCGATCCGCAGCGCAACGTCTCAATCTGCGGCCTCTATTGTGTTCCGAGCTCGACACTGCAAGACTCGATTCGGGTTCCACCTGCGCCGTACAGCCGATCCGAAGCGCCCTCGAACCCAGCACGGCTTCTGCCCCGCCGTACCCGGCTCCCCAAGCGCTCTCCGACCCGCGCCCGACGCGTCAGGCCGACGCCCCGCCCGCTATCCAGATAATCGAAAGGACCCGCAATGGCCCGCCTGCGCCGCTCCATCGACGCCTACGGCATCACGACACGGACCCTGGAAGTCCTGCGCGTGGCCGACGTGACCCCGGGGATGAGACGAGTGACGATGGGCGGCCCCCAGCTCGCCGCGCACATCGCCCCGAACGGCAATCCCGTGGCGGCATTCCGCTCCGACGGATTCGACGACGCGATCGAGGTCGTCCTCGACCGGCCCGATCAGCCCGGGACCGACCGGCCCACCCAGGGCAGAGGCGTCGTCCGCTGGCCCCGCGACGGCGCGCACATCCTCTCCAGGGCCTACACTGTGCGCCGGTGGGATGCCGAAGCCGGGGAGGTCGACGTCGACGTCGTTCGCCGCGTTGGCGGGCCCGGAACCGCGTGGGTGCAGCGCGTGCGCCCGGGAGACGAGATCCAGATCGTCGGGCCGAAGGCCTCGGCCGGCCACCCCGAAGGCGTCGCGTGGACCCTGGCCGCCGGAGACGAAACAGCCCTGCCCGCCATCGGACGCTGGCTGGAGGAATGGCCGGAGGGCGCTCGCGGACGGGTCTTCGTGGAGATCGGGGAGGACTCGCACCGCCAGGACCTGCCCATCCCCGAAGGCGTCGAACTGACGTGGCTCAGCAGGCGAGGAGCCGCGCCCGGCACCGCCCCGCTGCTCCTCGACGCCATCCGCTCCGCCGAATGGTGGGACGGGACGCCGTACGTCTGGGTCGCCGGCGAAGCCGCCGCCCTCGCGTCGATCCGCAGATGGCTGCGCAACGACGCCGGACTGCCCCGGGACTGCGTCGAAGTGTCGCGATACTGGCGACGCTCCGCATCCGAAGGGGAATCGGATCGGGGCGCACAGACCCGAGGCCGGTCCGGGACGCTGGGCCAGCCCGGCGTGTGGGGCCCGGATGCGGCGAACGGCCGACTCGAAGCCATCTACCGCAAGGCCGACATCTTCCCAGGCTTCGCCTTGCGCGTGGCAGCCACCATCGGACTGGCCGACGCGCTCGCGGACGGCCCGCGAACCGCCCGCCAGATCGCCGAACGGCTGGGCATCGACAGGGCTGGGGCCCCCAAGCTCCTGCGCTATCTCGAGAGCATCGGGATCGTGAAGGCAAGGCCGGGAGGGGCAGTCGAGGCGGGAGCCGCGGACGGGACGGAGACGACCGGCACCTCGGACGCCGCGCCGGGCATGGTCGCCTACACTCTGACGGAGCTGGGCCGCGAACTGGAGGACGAACGAATCGCCGAGGCACTGGGCCTGAGCAATCCGGATGTGGTCAAGGAGATCGGCGGCATGCTCTCCCTGGCCCCCGCCGTGGCGGGCAAGCGCAGCGACGATGACGTCGAACACTGGTTCAGCGCGCCCTTCAGCGACGGCGCCAAGCATCACCCCGGGATCTTGGCCGAGAAAGTCGCTCAGGAGGCCGAGCAGGCCTCCTACAACGCCGGCTCCCTGGCAGCCGATCCCGTCTTCGAACGCGACTCGTACGTCATCGTCGGGGGAACGGGAGGGATCGAATACGCCACGGCCCTCGTCGAGGTGTACGAGGACATGCTGGTGGTCGTCATGGTGTCGGAGTACGAACAGGACGAAAAGCAGCGCAGCGGATCCCACCCGCGCATCGTCTTCGTGGACGACCCCGTGGAGGCCGTCAAAGCGGTGTTCACGCATTCGATGCTGACAACCGGCGAGCCGTCGAAACCGGACGCGATCTTCTTCACAAACCTCAGCTCGCCGAACGACGACGAGTCGCTCGCGATGGTCCTGGGCTCGGCCGCCTCCACCCTGGCCGAGGGCGGCCATCTGCTCCTCCTCGAAGACGTGCTCGACCCGACCGCCGCCACCGGCTGCGACTACGAGGCCGACCTCGTCGAATTCTCCCTGGGCGGCGGGGGCATCCGCACAGACGACGAATTCCTCGCGGTCTTCCAGCAGGCGGGCCTCAGACTCCGGGGCCGCCACGCGATCGGGTGGGGGCGCACGCTCTTCGAACTGGAGCACGTGAAGAAACCGGACCGATCCGAGGAGCCCGACCAGACCGCGGACGCATGATCCGGCGGGCCCGCGCGGCCTGCCGCCGCGGCTCCGCTCGACTGGGGTCCGGCAGGCGAGATCGGCTTCGAGACGATGGACACGCGGCTCCACTCGGCTGAGCTCGGCAGGCGAGACCCACCGGGCTGACGACTCGCCGGCGACGGACGCCCAGACTCCTCAGGGAGGACTGGGCTACTCAGAGAGGACCGGGCTACTCAGGCGGACTATCTCTCAGGCTGCCCAGGCCCGTTAGGCCGGAGGCTGCCCGGAGCCCCAGGGTCGAAGTCGATGTCGGAGAAGTCGAAGTCCGCCTCGTCGACCTCGTCGGAGAAGTCGACGTCCTCCTCCAGATCGTCGAGCTCCTCCAGGACGTCGAGCTCCTCGAGCAGGTCGTCGGCGTCCAGGTCGGCCAAACCGTCGACATCCGCGAGGAGGCCGGCGGCGCCCGCCTCGCCTCCGCTTGGGACGTCCAGGTTGTCGTCTAGGCCGTCGAAGTCGTCCAGGTTATCGTAGTCGTCAAGGTCGCTGAGGTCGTCCAGTTCGCCCCCAGCGAAGCCGGATCCGTCGCCGTGCGGTTTGTCCGCGAAGTCGCCGGGGATCGGAGCGTCTTCGCCCTCCTCGTAGAATCCGAAGGCCGACGCCGTGGGGATCTGCTCGACTCCCGCCTCGTCCATCTCGCGGCGCGCGTCCTCGCCGGTTTCGGGACTCACGGGGACGGTGAGGTCCGAGAGCACGCGAGTGCGCCAGCCCAGGCGCAGGGCGTCGAGGGCGGTTTCCTTCACGCAGTGGGATTCCGCCAGGCCCACCACGTCGACGGTCTGGATCCCGGCGGCGCGCAGGATCTCCTCGAGGGTTCGCCCCTCCGCGTCCTTTCCCTCGAAGCCGGAGTAGGCTGCCGAGTACTCTCCCTTCTTCACCGAGGCGTCCAGGGGGAGCGAGGCGATCGCCTCGTGCAGTTCGGCCTCGGCCGTTCCCGCCACCCCGTGCTCGGGCCAGGTGTCCACGAAGTCGGGCGTGTCCGAGAAGTGGGAGCCGGGGTTGACGTGCCAGTCCTGGGTGGTGACGAGGAGCTCGTACTCGTCCGCGTTCTCCGTGACGAAATCGGCGATCCGCTCGGCAACGGCATTGCCGCCTTCGACGCCCAGGGCACCGCCTTCGCAGAAGGTGGGCTGAACGTCGACGATGATCAGGGCACGTGTGTCTTCTTCCATGGGATTCCTCCTGCCTGGCGGGTGGAATGTGGTTGAATACCTTGGAAAGATCGTAGCGCGTCCGGTCCGTGGACGCCGCTAGGCCGAGGAGTCCGAGCAGCGGGGCCGTCACAGCGGGCGGACCCGCCGGGCGGCCCCCGTCTTCCCCTTCACCCACTGGGAGACGGACTCCTCGGTCGAGGAGAAGTTCGCCTGCGCCCCCAGCACCCCGTGCTGGTAGATGGCGATCCGCTTGGAGAAGAGCATGCGCATCTTCTCCAAGGCGTCGGCTGCGCGTTCCGCGGGGGCGCCCAGATCAGCGCCTATGAGCTTGTCATTGGAGGAGCGCACTTTTTCGACGCTCGCCATTCTGCGGAGAAGATCAGCCGCGTTCTCACTGGTGAGTTCGAGCTTTCTGGCGGTGGAATCCGAAAAGGACAAGGTTGACATGTTTTCTCCTATTTTTGCGTGTTTTTATGTGATGGTGGCGTGTATGGTTTAGTCTGTTGTTGAGACAGGGGCGGGGGTGCCGGTGGCGTGTTGGGGTCGGGGGCTTGGTCCGGCCAAATCTCGTGGTCCATGGTGTAGAGCGCGCGCCCTGAACCGCGGAGCCGCTGGGGGACGACTTCCGCTCCTTCGGGCCAATTCTCGAAGAGCTGCGTCCCTTTCGCGCATCCAGAGCCTACGTCCACGGAAGTTGAATTGTTATAGCCAAGACGAATCTCAGCACCCGTATTGGGATTGTAGTAACTGACTGCCTGACCATGACTCGGTTCTTCCTTGGGTGGGCCGAAGCCATAGGGTTTGAGGATTTCGTAGATGCGTTTGACGGCGGCCTCCCACTTGTCCTTCCCGAGCGGGGCGGCGGCTCCCAGGGAGTAGGACTCGGCGGCGTAGCCGTCGGGACAGTCAAGAGGTTCATCATGTATTTGCTCTCCGCCTTCGAAGCGGGACCACTCGCCGACGCCGAACTCCTTGGTGAGAACGTCGTAGAGATAGACCAAGAGAGTCAACGCCTCACGGCGAGCCTGGGCGATGGGAACGGCTCGAGGGCTGTTCGGCGTGGCCCGCTCGCCGAAGTACTTTCCACTGTCGTTGCCGCACGCCGTGAACACGATGGTGCCCAGGACCAGTGCCACGGCGATGCGCATTCGCTGCGAAAACCCGAAACGCATGAATGTTACCCTTCAGGATCTGGGGGAAGCCATACCCTTACCGACCAGTATGCTGGCGATATTGTAGGTAGACGTCTTGTTGGGGCTCATGTACTCGGAATGCCCACTGGAGCCTTCGTATATGTGGTTGCCAGGTCCACGCCACCTACCTAGATTGAAGTGCTTGAAAAATGGATTCAAGGACGGATCGTCCCCAAACCAGCTACTTCCTGCGACCATATCTCCCGATGCACTGCCAATGTATACATGTCCGGGAAACATATTGAGTTTACTACTGCTGTTCGTTCCCAAACCGGGAGATCCGACGCCGATCGCTTCGTCGGGAGCCGTTGAACCACTCAACCCGTTGCCCATAGTAGTGGATCCATAGGAATGGCCTGTTGTAACTAAGTGCGGATCTTTTCTGTGCACAGCTTGTATGCCGTCGTAAAGAGAGGACATATGCTTCCCGCCTTTTTCCGCTTGCTCTTCCGATAATACCGAGTGGGAAGGCGTGTGAATATTATCCCATTGTGGGGCATCGTAATCTAACGTAACAATGGCTGCCACACTTCTACGTTGTGTGGGCTTTCCATATTCATCAAATCGTCCCTGGTTTTCTTTAAAATCTTTGTCAAGGAGCTGGTTAGATATGTTAAGAACATTTTCGGCGTTTTTGGTTTCCTTACCCCATTCTGTGCCTTTTCCGATAATGCTATCAGAGACTGTGGACGTCATTCCCGGGGTGTAAACCATCACATGATCCGCACTGTCTACATCCCCTATGCCGATTGAAGCCTGTAATTGATCTCCACGGTGAAGATAGAAGCTCGTCAGTGAATACCTTCCATCTGAAGGACCTGAAAATCGCTTCAAAAGCGGTTCCAATTTCTTTTCGTCTTTCTTCACCCTTTCCAATTCATTAGCCAGTTCAGCTGCTTTTGACTTCGTTTCAAACGACGGATCGCGAAAGCGATTGCCCTTCTTGTACTCGCTGATGTCCTCTTCGAGCAATCTCCTACGAGAGCCCAAACTCTCCTTCATAAGGAGGAGCCTCTTGCGATTCGCTCGATCGCGATCCTTGAACGGTATGCCATCGAGATTGCCAACCCAATCAGTATGATTGTTTATTATATCCTCTTGCTCCTTATGTGAACGTGAAGTCCACCAATCATTGGCTTGCTCAGCGTTCCATTCACCTTTCGGTGCTTGATCAGATTTGGAATGAATAATCGCTTGCTTAGTTGAACTAAGCCAATCAGCTGTGTTTTTCAAACGCTCTATACTTTCATAAACATTTTTCAATGTGGACACAATTTCTTTACCTTTTCTAATGCATAAATCGACTAGTATTTCGATTGAAAGTTTTATGGTTTTTTTCGCTTTCATCTTGCATGCCATGGTATTCCACTTCTCCTGAATAGCTAATGCTGTATTCTTGTCGGGCAGCACGTGAGGACACTTCCGATGCTTTTCTGGCCACGTCCTCTACTGCGCTGGCGCCGGTGAGAAGGTCATTGCCAGCCTGGGTCATGTCGCGGAACAAGTCCGAGGCGTCATCCACCAGAGCGCGACGCTCCCTAGCTTCAGACTCCGCATAGGCTCCTAAAAGGTCTTCGGTGTTGACACGAGCGAAATCCTCGGCGATCACATCGAATTTCTTTGCATCCCATCGAAGCTCTTCACCCGCTGCGCGCAGCTGCGAGGCATCCCACTTCAGTATGTCGCCGAATTCGAGCATGATTTCACCTTCCCTTCGTATGCGAAATGGCGATATCACCCAGTAAGGCATGCTCTGTGCGCAAAAAACAGGGGTTCCCTGAGAATGCGGGACCCTGCGGCGAATGCCCACGCCATCCCCACGGCATCCCGACCTGGGCGGGACCGCGTGTCTCGGTCTTCGCGTAGTAGGACAGGGGGCGACGGTATCCCGACCTGGGCGGGACCGCGGCCCGCCCGAAATCCGCCTGCCGCCCCGGGCGTGGCTGCCGGTACGCGCGCCTTGAGGTGAACTGCTCCGCCGCGGAGACGTACTCTTGTGTCTATGTCGAACGTTCTCTCAGCAGTTGCGTGGCCCTACGCCAACGGCCCGCGCCACATCGGGCACGTCGCCGGATTCGGCGTCCCCTCCGACGTCTTCTCCCGGTACATGCGGATGCGCGGCGAGGACGTGCTCATGGTCTCCGGCACGGACGAACACGGCACGCCCATCCTCGTGGCGGCCGAAGCCGCCGGCAAGACGCCCAAGCAGCTCGCCGACGAGAACAACCGGATCATCGTCGAGGACCTCGTGGCCCTCGGCCTGTCCTACGACCTGTTCACCCGGACCACCACCGTCAACCACGAGCGCGTGGTCCAGCAGATGTTTGACGTCTGCCGCGACAACGGGTACATGATCGTCCAGCAGCAGAGCGTCGCCATCGACCCGGTCACCGGCAACACCCTGCCCGACCGCTACATCGAGGGGACCTGCCCGATCTGCGGCTCGCCCGGCGCGCGCGGCGACCAGTGCGACACCTGCGGGAACCAACTCGACCCGCAGGACCTCGTCGACCCGATCTCCACGGTCTCCGGGCGGGCGCCGCGCTTCGAGGTCACCGACCACTACTTCCTCGACATCCCCGCGCTGGCCGGAACCCTGGGGGAGTGGCTCGACGGCGTCGAGGCGACCGGCGAATGGCGCCCCAACGTCATCGCCTTCTCCAAACACCTGCTCGAAGACGTGCGCCCGCGGGCCATGAGCCGCGACATCTCCTGGGGGATCCCGATCCCCGGCTGGGAGGACCAGCCCAACAAGCGCCTGTACGTGTGGTTCGACGCCGTCATCGGCTACCTCTCGGCCTCCGTCGAATGGGCGCGCCGCCGCGCCGCCGCCGGGGAGGGAAGCGCCGAGGACTGGCGGCGATGGTGGAACGACCCCGACGCACTCTCCTACTACTTCATGGGCAAGGACAACATCGTCTTCCACTCCCAGATCTGGCCGGCCGAACTGCTCGCCTACAACGGCGAGGGCTCGCACGGCGGAGAGCCGGGCAGCCTGGGAGCCCTCAACCTGCCGACCCAGGTGGTCGCCTCCGAGTTCCTCACAATGGAGGGGAAGAAGTTCTCCTCCTCGAAGAACGTGGTCATCTACGTGCGCGACGTCCTCTCCCGCTACCAGCCCGACGCCCTGCGCTACTTCATCTCGATCGCCGGGCCCGAGAACTCGGACGCCGACTTCACCTGGGCCGAGTTCGTGCGGCGCAACAACTCGGAGCTCGTCGCCGGCTGGGGCAACCTCGTCAACCGCACAGCCGCCATGATCGCCAAGAACTTCGGCGAGATCCCCGCACCCGGGGGCCTCGAGCCCGTCGACGAGGAGCTCCTCGCCGCGGTGCGGGGCGGATTCGACGCGGTCGGCGACCACATCGCCAACCACCGGCAGCGCGCCGCCCTGGCCGAGGCCATGCGGCTGGTGGGCGAGGCGAACGCCTACGTCGCCCGGACCGAGCCCTTCAAACTCAAGGCGCCCGAACAGCGCGAACGCCTGGCGACCGTCCTGCACACCCTCGTCCAGTCGGTGTGGGACCTCAACACGATGATGTCCGTGTTCCTGCCGCACTCCTCGAATGCGATCGACCGCGTACTCGGCGGTCAGGGAGACATCGCCCCCATGCCGCGGCTCGTCGACGTCGACGACCTCGACGGAGGCGACCCGTACCCGATCATCACCGGCGACTACTCGCACGTGCGTCCGTGGGAATCGAGCGCCGTCGTCCCCGGCACGCCGATCGCCAAGCCGCGGCCCGTCTTCGCCAAGCTGGACGAATCCGTTGTGGACGAGGAACTGCAGCGCCTGGGGCTGACGGAGTGACGCCCCGACGCGCCTCGCCCGGCCCCAGCCGGAGGGCCGGTGCGCTGCGAGGAAACGACGCCCGCGCCCGACGCGCGGAAAACCGCAGGCGCTTGCGAACGGTCCGAAGCGATAGGTAGGGAACCATGACTAGGAAGAAGAGGAGCGTCTACCCCGACGTCCCCGCGCCGCTCGCCCACCCGATCGTCGACGACCACACGCATCTGCCGGTGCCGGGCGACCGAGACTACCCGGCGGCTGTCGACGAAGGCGAAACCGGCCCCGCCGAGACGGAGAGCCCCGCGCGAGCCGGGAAACCGGAGGCCGCGGGAGGCCTGCACGCCCCGGCCGCAGACGCAGGACGGGACGAACGGGACGGAACCGGGCCGCCCGATCCGCCCACCGAGCCGGTCAAGGGCAGCATCCCGTGGCATCTGGCCCGCATGGAGCAGGCGGGAGTCCGGCACGCCGTCACGTGCGGCTGCGAGGTCCCAACGCTCGCCCCGACCGTGGCTCTGGCCGAGGCGCACCCCCGGCTCTCCGCGGCGATAGCGATCCACCCCAACGACGCGCCGCTGCACTGCGGCGTCACCGAGACCGGCCCCGACGGGCTCGCGCACGGCCTGGACCCCTGGCACCGCGACTACTCGCTCGCCGACGCCGTGGCCTTGGTCGAAGAGCTGGCCCGCAGCGAGGCCGTCGTGGCGATAGGGGAGAGCGGACTCGACTACTTCCGCACGGCCGATGCCGGGAAGGCCGCCCAGGAGGAGTCGTTCAAGATGCACGTCGAACTCGCCAAGGCCCTCGACCTTCCACTCCAGATCCACGACCGCGAAGCCCACGCCGACTGCCTGCGCATCCTGACCGAGTGCGGCGCGCCCGACAGGACCGTCTTCCACTGCTTCTCAGGCGACCGCGAGATGGCGGAAGTCTGCGCCGACAACGGCTGGTACGCGAGTTTCGCCGGCCCCCTCACCTACCCGGCCAACGACTCCCTGCGCGAGGCATTCCTCGCCGTGCCCGACCGTCTCGTGCTCGTCGAAACCGACGCCCCCTACCTGACGCCCGCTCCATGGAGAGGCCATCCGAACGCCCCCTACGCAGCCGCCTACACGGCGCGGTTCATGGCGGAGCTGCGGGGACGGGACGAAGCCTCCTGGTGCGAGCAGCTCGAGGCCAACACCCGGGAGGTCTACGGGATCTGAGGCACGGCTTCGGGTGCCGAGGCACCGCCCCGTACGGCCTTGGCTTGCGCCGCCCCGTCCGCCTCTTCCTCCTCCGTGTCCGTGAGCGGAAAGCAGCGGGCGCCGCCGCGCGGCCGACGAACCTCGCACGAGCCGACGGTGCGAAGGCCTGCGCCCACAGGTCCATGACGGCTTCGCACCGCGGGACTTCCGATAGCCGGCCGTCCGCGCGGTGCGATGAGCGATTGATCGGGTCGGTCACTGGAGGGGTGACTGAAAACCCTGCTGAGAGGCGGGAGGGGCGCCGCTGTTCCCGGGACGGCCGGCCGGCGGCTGCTGACCGGGACCGTAGGGAGAGGCAGGTTGGCCGGGATAGGGTGACTGGCCGGGTGCGTAGGGCGGCTGGCCGGCGGGCGGTTGCCGGCCAGGGCCGTAGGACGGGGCGGGCGATCCGCCCGGTCCGGGAGCCGCAGCCACCGCGGGCGCCTTGGAAGCCAGCAGCGACAGGAGGATTGCTCCGGCGGCGATCAAGATGCCGCTCAGGGCGTAGAGCCAGTACCCCAGGCCGCGTTCCGCATTCACCGACGGGATTTTGGACAGGCTGCCGACGTCGATGTTGACGACGAAGTTGCGGATGATGACGACGGCGCCGATGCCCACCGCCGTGCCCGCGGAGAGGAGGTACTGCCGACGAAGGTGCTTGCTGAAGAGGAAGACGATTCCTCCCGCCATCGCCACCGCGGTCGCGACGATGGAGAGATTGTAGGGGCCGTGGCCGGCCCTTCCCGCGTCGGCGAGGGAGAGGGAGATGGATTGCCCGTAGCCTTCGACCGTCACCCAGGGCGTGTAGAAGCTGATGAAGGCGATGATCACGCCCGCGGCCGTGATGGAGAGATACAGTAGACGTTTCTTCGGATCGAGGACCACGTAGTCCTTCGAGTTCGACGGTTTCCCCCTGCCAGGGCCCCGCCGCCACCGACTGGAGGCGCCCGCGGGGTTGTGCTGATTGCTCATGGGGAAACTAAAACACGAACTCCGGAATTATGCGACCGGCGAACAGTTGGAGCATTCCCCATGGCGCATTCGCGATGGACGCGGACGTCATGTGCGCGGGGGAGGCCACTGGACTGCGCCGGAACGGGCCGTTCCAGCGCTGGACGTCGACGGAGCCGATGGTTGGCTTTCGGTTCGCTGGGAGGCCGGCTGGGCGAAACGCTCGGGAGGCTCCTGCGCGGGTGCCTCCCCGTAGGGGGCCGCGGTGGGGTCGGAGGAGCGCCCCGCGGTGGGCGACGTCGCAGTGAAGAGCAGCGTGGCCGCGCCCGCCAGGGTCACGAGAATCGCTGCAGCGCCGATGACCCAGAAACCCACACCTCGCGAGACGTCCGCGCCGAGGCCGCCGGGGGAAAAGTTGACGATCCAGTTGGCCAGCACTGTGCCCCCCGCCGCCGTCAGCGCCAGACCTGCGAGGCTCCCCCTCACCCGTCGAGCCCGCTTGCCGAAATGCGGCAGAAGCGACACGAGGGCGCCGAGGGTCAAAGCGGCGAGAGAGGAGAGGAAAGGCGCCGAAGAGCCACCGTGGTCTCCCGCTGATGCCCACGAGAGAGATGCTCCCCCCTTGGCGAAGTAGGGGAGGAAGAGCCCGATGGCGGCGAGTATCCCCGCGGTGGTCCCGATTCCCGCGAAGACCGCGGGTTTGCTGGAGGCTTTCCGAGAGGAGGCGCCGACGTCAGCTGCTGCAAGCTGCCGGCGCTGTGAGGCCGTAGCCGGCGCCGTGGTGGGACGGCCGCTGTAGGCGGACTGATCGGTTCGGTAGACGTAGGGGTCGCTCCCGTAAGGGGGCTGGCTCGATCCGTAGGCGTAAGGCTCGCCTCCGTAGGCGGGGCTCCCGTAAGGGGGTTGCGGCTCGGATCCATAGGGATACTGGTCGGACCCGTAGGGAAGCCGGCCGGTTCCGTAGGCGGAGTGGCCAGAGGGGGCTCCGGAGTCCGCGGGCTGGCCGGAGCGCCCGTTCGCCTCCGGGGAGCGACCGGGGCCTTGGCCCTCCGATGTGTTTCGTGGCTGGTGCGGACTGCTCATACCCCCAGAGTAGGTGCCGTGAAGCTGAAATGCACCGTCGACCACCCGGTGTCAGGCGAACGCCGATTCCACGGGTCAGGGCTGACCGTCGGGGTCCTTCGGCGGGGGAGCGAAACGGCTGGTGTCCCCGGGGGCGTCCGGGCCGGAGGCATCGTCCCTCGGCGCGGGCCCGGTGGGTTCGGCCCGAGGACGGGGCGGAGGAGAGGGGACGGGAGCGGGTTGGCCGTCGCGCGTCGGGTGCGAGGGCGCCTGGCGGGGCGCCGGATCGCCCTGCGACTGGGGAGGCCCGGGAAACCGTTGCGAGTAGGCGGGAAACGGACGTGGGTTCCCCGCTGGCTGCGGATGGTTCCACGGATCGCCGCCCAACGGCTGGGCGGGCTGTCCGTATGGCGGCGGCGTGTGGGCCTGCGGCACGGGGATTTCCGGCGGGAAGCGCCGGCCGTCGATATCGCGGATGAAGCGGGCCGCGAACGCGCCCGCGAGGAGGAACGCCAATCCGGCTCCGACGAAGAGCCAGAAGCCGGGACCCGTACGACTGCCCGACAACGCGCTGTCGGCGGAGCGCCAGTAGCGCACGATGATCCATTGCTCCAAACCGGTGACCTCGGCGAACGCTCCGAAGGATAACGGCAGGACTGCGAACGCGGCCAGCATTCGCCGACGAAGCCACGTCGCCCTGCCGGCGGCGAGCGCGAGGAAGACGCAGGAGAGGACGGCCAGCGCCAGCGAGGTCAGGAGTATGCCGACGTATCTGGTGAGTATGCTCGCGCTTTCCAGCCCGGAATACTGGGGGCTGGTGGTGAAGAGCGGGAAGGCCGATGCGATCGTCAGGGCGCTGCCCAGGCCGCTGAGGGCTCCTAGGGCGATCCGCCTGCGCGCGGAGAGAGGGGAGGGCCACGCAATGACGGCGAAAAACCTCGCCCGCCGGGCGGCCAGCAGTACGCCCGCGATCCCGGCGGCGAGGAACAGGAGCCCGCCCACGCCGATAAGCCAGAAACCGACGGAGAATCCGGCGTCGAGGCGGCCCCCGTCGTTGCTCCGCAACCTGATGACCCCCTGCCACAGGTCGGCGAGCCGGCCGATCATGACGATCCCGCTGGCCAGGAAGGCGAATTCCGCAAGGAGGGTGGCGTCCTCTTCCCCTTTTCTGATCGCGCGAGTCAGGTAAACCAGCGAAAAGTAACAGAATATACTGATCATTAACAGAAAATAAGGGTCGGTTTTGAAAGGTATGTACTTGTATCCATCTCCGTCATCGTGGTTGATGAAGGTCACCGGCACGAATACGCTGACGATGACTAGAAGGCTCCCTGCTCCCGCGAGGCAGGCGACCGCGGGATGCATCCGAGGAGGCAGAAGCGGCGACGCGGCGCGCGATGCCCCGCCGCCGGCGGTCGGCGATTCCGGTTCCCGGGAGGCGGCGGGAGCCGCTCCGCCGCGCGCCGCGTCGGCGGATCCCCGGTCGGCGGCGGTTCGCACCGCGAGGAAGGCCGCGAGGATGCCCGCGAAGACGAGGAGCAGCGAGCAAGCGATGTAACACCATGTGCCCGGTCCCCGTCGGGCGGTGAAGCTGGACAGCAGAACGGCGCCCCCGGGCTGTTCGAAGTCCCGGAAGAAGTCGATGGCGATGACCGTTCCGTAGGCGAGCGGCACGCTCGCCAAGGCGACGAGCGGCCCCGGCCGCGCCCTGCCGAGCCGTGAGCTCACCGCGGTCAGGCTGGTCGCGGAGAAGAAGAGACCCGTCAGGAGGATGGCGACCGATATCGACGAGGTCAGGAGGGGAAGCGACCTCTTCCCGCCTCCTTCCCGATCCCCCACGTAAGGCAGGACGAGGGCGAGGATCCCCAGAGCCAGGATGGCCGCCGTGAGGAGTCGCAGGACCGCCGCGCCTTGAATTCCCTTACCCCGAGCCGGAGGGGCCGACTCGGCGATCGGGGAGGCGGAGGGAAAGGCGATCGGGGAGGCGGAGGGAAACACGGGGCGGGGCAGACTGCAGGCCATCGCGACGGCCCCGCCCAGGACGAAGAACAGCGCGGAGAACCCGCAGAGCCACAGACCCACGCCGCCCGAGACGGCGCTGTCGCTGTAATCGTCGTGTCGGCGTAAGTCGGGCAGGCAGGCGCGGTGGGCCATCCAGGTCGCGAAGAGGACGATGCCGGTGAGCAGGGGGGCGACGCTGCCCCAGGCGAAGAAGGGACCGGGGCGCGCGCCCGGCCTGATCCGGAGGAAGAGGAGGCCGAGGACGGCCAGAACGATGACGAGCACCGTCCGGATGAAGGACGGAAGCTCCCATTGGAGCAGGAAGAAGGCCTTGGATCCCTTCTCGCCGGTTCTGTACGCCACGTAGGGGGTGGCGCAGGCTGCCACGCCCAGGGTGGCCGCTATGGCGAAGCACGTCAGGATCGCCCTTCGCCATCCGGGTGTCGGACCGGTGGCATAGGCGGGGCGTTCGAAGCGGTCCTGCCTCCACTGCGCGTACGCGCTGGCCGTGGCCCACATGCCGCCGACGGCCAGCAGGGCGCTGGACAGGAGGAACAGCCAGAAGCCGAGTTTGAGCTCGCCGACGTTCTCGCCGTCGGACCGCGATGCGCGGATGGTCGAGAAGACCCTGACCGCGGTGAGGATCGAGTTCACTGCTGCGAAGATCACGGTGGCCGCGAACGCCGAGGAGAGATAGGGCCGCAGGCGCCGGTGCAGCCACGGCGTGACGAGGCCCAGCCCGGACAGGGCCAGGAGGATCAGGGAGATCGCGAAGGCGCCGGGAATCCACTGCCTGAACGTCTCGCGGATCTGCTCGAGAGTTCCGATCTCATCCCCGGCATTGCGAATCGTGCCCGGCGGCTTGACGAACGGCAGGAGCGTCGACACCACCCCGAGCAGCACCGCCAGCCCGACGAGAGCGACGGCTCCGTGCCAATTGCCGGGAGCGTCGGACGGCCCTCTCCCCTCCGGCGGCCGTTGGCGCCATGGCGGTGCCTGCTGGCCTTCCATCAGCGGCGATTGCCGTTCCGCCGGTAGACGGGGGATCTCCTGTGGTATGCGTTGATTCCTCGGCGGCATATCGCTCATGGCGTAGAGGCTACTTGCCTGTGGCCGTAGAATCCAGAGCGGTCCGGAGTATGAAAAATGGAATGTGTGGTCGACGGCGGGCGCGACCACGGTCGATGATGGGAAAGGAAGGAATTTACGTGTTTTCTCCGCTTTTCTTGGGGGCGAAGCGGTTGAACGGATCGGTTTGCGGCCGCGCGCCCCGCGAGCGCTCGGCGGCTGCGCCTCCGCCGGCGCGTGCGTGCTTCGCTCTTCCCGGAGTCATGGATTCCGGCCAGTCGGGAGGCGGCGGGGCGCCCGGCTCCCATCGGGGTACGGGTTGGGGTGCAGGCGGGGCGCTCGGGACACCGGACGACTCCTCGGCCTTCGCCCGGCTCCTCGCGGCCGCTTCCCGCTCCTTCCGGGCGATCCGGGCGCGCAGGGCGGCTATATCGTCTTTCGCGTCGTGCGCGTCGTTGCGCGCGAAGAGTCGGCGCTGAGGCCCCTGGGCAGCGGTCGGCTCCATCTCGGTCACGGCCCGCGTCCCGGTCGCCCCGCCGAGGATGAGGGAGAAGGAGCAGGCTAGGAGAAGCCAGAAGCCGGCCTCGGCGCGGAAGGCTGAGAGGGAGGAGTCGGCCTCCTCCGGCCCCATGACCGCGAACGCCAGTGACACCCACAGCTCCAGGAGCGTGATGCCCGACAGCAGGGGAACGCCCCCGACGGCGAACAACGCCCGCTCTCTAGCCTCCCTGGTGCCGAGCTTAACCGTCTGGCTCAGCCCGCTCATGGCGAGCAGGGCGATCAGCACAACGACGCTGCCCTTGGAGATCGTCTCCAGGGACATGCCCTGCCGAGTGGAGCGTAAGCGGAGTACGGGGGTCGCGGCCGCGATCAAGCCGCAGGCGATCCCGAACCAGGTCCACAGCAGGACGTATCGCCTGGCCCGCCGGGAGAGCGCCCTCTCGGGGGTCCGCCTGGCGCTCCCCCTGCAAGGAGGGGCCGGTCCGCCCATCACGGACGCGACCCCGCGGGCGCCGCATACGATGAGGCATCCGGCTGAGACGACATAGCACCAGAAGCCTGTGCTGAGCTCGACGGAAACGCTGTAACCGCCCTCCCCCAGAGCGCCGCGGACGGCGTTGGCGTCGAGCGCCTCCTTCAGAGCGAACAGAGCGAAGACGATTCCCGCGAACAGGGGGATTCCACCGACGGCGACGGCGGGCATCCGCGAGCGGTGGTTGCAGAGCAGCCTGAGGCAGAAGGCCGTCAGGAGGATGAAGAAGAGCGTCAGGAGCGCCTGGGGTGCATTGTCGCTCCACAGAGGTCCCGAGGCGCTGCGGTAGAGCGGTTCCGCCGTGCTCGAGAGGAACAATCCGCGGGTGTGGGGGAGGAACAGCGCGAGGACTGCGCAGACGATCCCGACGCCGCTCCACACGAGGAGCTCGTCGCGTCGGGGGCTGTCGAGCACCGGCGGCTTGGGCGTGCCGGCCTTGAGGCGTCGCGACGGACGGTTCCGGCCTCGGGGCGGAGGATCGCGCGGGGTGCGCGTCGTATCTGGCATGGCGAGCCTCGGGGATATCGAAGTCGAGCGCGGTATGCGCCTGGGCGAAGCGCTCACGGATAGCCTATAGGCTCGAAGGCTCCGATTCCGCGCTTTCGGGTTGCGGACGCCGAATTGCGGAGGCCGGAAGGTGCGGGCGTATGCGAAGGGGAGAGGCCGCAACGGCCCCTCCCCTTGCAGAGTCGAACCCGGAGCGGCGTGGGACGATGGGACGGATCTGCGCAGATCCTCCCGAAGCTGCCCAGCGGCCCTCCGGATATGCGATTGCGCTATTGCCTCGGATACTGGTCCGGGTTGTTCGGCGTGATCGGACTGACGTAGCCGGTGGCGGAAGGCTGGCCCGGCGTGGCGGGGCCTGCGCCCGGTGCCTGGCCGGGGTGGCCGTAGCCGGGTTGCGCCCCGGGAGCCGGTGCCGAAGGTGCGGACGAGCTGTAGCGGGGTTGGCCCGGCCCGTAGCCGGGTTGCGCTCCGGGAGCCGAGGGCGCGGACGGCCCGTAGCCGGGTTGGCCCGGTGCCTGGCCGGGGTAGCCGTAGCCGGGTTGCGCTCCGGGAGCCGAGGGCGCGGACGGCCCGTAGCCGGGTCGGGGGGTATAGCCCGTGGCCGGCCCTCCGTCCATGGGCGCGCCGAAGTTCGGAGAGAAGGAATTGCGCGGTTTCGGGGCTGTCGCGGCGAAGATGATCGCGAGGACCCCGGCGACGATCAAGAGGATTGTGGCCACCAGCAGGAACCAGAACCCTATGCCGAAGCTGATCGCGCTGGAGCTCGAGCCGCCGTATCCGCTGTACTTCTTGGCGACGTCGTTGACGTCGTTGACTTTGCCGAGGTGGCGGAACCAGAAGATGGCGTCGATTCCCGCCGAGACCAAGGGAACGCCGCCCGACACGAAGAGGAGGGCGGGCGGCACCCTGCGATAGTCCAGGAACAGGGGGACGAGGGCAGCGGCCGCAGCGATCGTGGCGATGAGGACCAGTACGAAGCTCGGGTCTTTGAATCCGTCTGCCACATCGGAGAGGGTGGCCGTCTTCTTCCGTCCGCCCGATGCCGTCAGGTAGGGCAGGAAGAGGACGAGCAGGCTGAGGATGACCCCCGCCCCGAGGAGGCCGGCGACGAGGAACCGCTTGTTGTTCGCCAGGCCCGGGCCGTGAGGCCTGAGAGGGACTCCAGGGCCCGGAGGCGGGAACCCGGCGGGAGGCTGCTGGGCGAATTGAGGCTGCCCGAAAGGCTGACTCTGAGGCATGCCTTGCGGCGGGTAGTGATTACTCATGTGACCCAGCATATCCGTGCGGGATGCCACGGTGGGCGGGCGGCCTGTGATCGAACTCCCCTTTCTGCGACCGGACTCCCTCTCGCACCGCTTCCCCGCGGCCGCCGCTCCGCCGCGCCTCGGAGCCTCCGCGGCGGGCGAACGGCGGAAAGACGGGCATCGATCCCCACCCGTCCGCGCTGCCCTCCTGCTACCCGCGCAGTCGTGCGCATACCTCATGCCGGGGGACGGAAGAGTGTGAATTCGACGACGAACGGGTGGCGGACCAGATAACGATTTGGTTACACTCAATTCCAGGTTTCGAACTCAAGCGCGTGGGCGAACGCCCCGCGGCGAACACAGGAGGCAACGCAGTGGGTCGACATACCGCACCCCAGGGCGAGGCGATCGAATTCCAATTCGACCTCGCGAAGTCGCCGGCGCCCGGCTCGCGCCGAGCCGCGCGCATGGCGGAGCGCGGAGTGGGCGGCCACGGCGCTTTCGGGCACGTGGGCACCCTGGCGGACGAGGCGCCTTATCCTCTTCTCACCACCGACGACACATCGGACGCCATCCCGGTGTACATGGGCGATGCGGTCGACGACCGCGGGGACGTCCCCGAGGACGTCGTCGCCTCCAAGCGCGGGCGCTTCGCCCTGTTCCGCCGTTCCCGCGCGGCGGTGGCCGCCGTCGTCGCGGCGGCTTCCGGCGTGGGCGCCGTCGCGTCCGCCATGCTGGTGCATCCGGGGACGGCCGAGGCGCACACCCTCACGCCGGGCACCGACGCGGTCAAGTCCAAGTCCGCCCACGCCATCGCGCGCGTGACGTTCACGGTGAACGTCGACGGCCAGAACCGCACGATCACCACCGACAAGCCGACGCTCCACCAGGCCCTCAAGGACGCCGGGATCGTCGTCAACGCGAACGACAAGGTCTCCCAGGAGATGGCCTCGCGCGTGGAGAACGGCTCCGAGGTCAAGGTGACCCGCGTCGAGCTCAAGACCGTGAGCGAGGACATCGGGATCCCCCATCAGACCTCCGAGGTACAGGACGGCACGCTCGCCAAGGGCGAACGCGTCGTCCAGACCAAGGGCGAGGACGGTGTCGCGTCGAACGTGTACGAAGTCGCCTACGTGGGCGGCAAAGAGGTCGGACGCAACAACGTGCTGAGCGCCCAGAAGAAACAGCCCGTCAAGGAGGTCGTGCGCGTGGGCACGCGCGAGGCCCCGGCCAAGCCGGCCGCGCCGAGCACCCCGGCCACCCCCTCCGGGAACGGGGGCAACGCCAACCCTGCGCCTTCCACGCCGGCTCCCTCGGCGCCGTCGACTCAGGCCCCGTCCGGGAACCCGCAGCAGATCGCGCGTTCGATGCTCTCCTCCTACGGATGGAACGACAGCCAGTTCTCCTGCCTGGTCTCCCTGTGGAACAAAGAGTCCGAGTGGAACCCCTCGGCCGTGAACAAGTCCTCCGGCGCCTACGGGATCCCGCAGTCGCTGCCCGGGTCGAAGATGGCCTCGGCCGGAGCCGACTGGCGCACGAACCCCGCCACGCAGATCCGCTGGGGTCTGGGCTACATCCAGGGACGCTACGGCACTCCCTGCGCCGCCTGGGGCCATTCGCAGGCCACGGGCTGGTACTGACGAGAGGCCGCCGCTGACCGGCAGCCCGGACGCGGCCGCGGGGCGGCTCCTGACCCCCGGCCGCATCCGCGACATCGCCCGCGCCCTCGGCGTGCGGCCCAGCAAGGCCCGAGGGCAGAACTTCGTCCACGATCCGGGAACCGTCCGCCGTATCGTCCGCGACGCGGGCGTGCGGCCGGGCGACGCCGTGGTTGAGATCGGCCCCGGCCTCGGATCCCTGACGCTGGCCCTTTTGGAGGCCGGAGCCTTCGTCTCCGCCGTCGAAGTCGACCCGCGCCTGGCGGCCGCCCTCCTGCCGACCGTCCGGGCGCGCATGCCCGAAGCCGCCGGACGGGCCGCCGTGGCCGCAATGGACGCCATGCGGATCGCCGGAGCGCAGGACCTGGCGGTCCCACCGGCCTTCGAGAGTCCGCTCGGCCCCACGGGCCCGTTCCTGCCCGCCAAGCTGGTGGCGAACCTGCCCTACAACCTCGCGGTGCCCCTCCTTCTGACCCTGTTCGACGCCCTGCCGTGCGCCGAGACCGCCACCGTCATGGTCCAGGCCGAAGTGGCGGACAGACTCGCCGCCGCTCCGGGATCTCGGACGTACGGGGCCCCCTCCGCCAAGGTCGCGTGGTACTCGGACGCCAGGCGCGGCGCGAAGATCGGACGGTCCGTGTTCTGGCCTGTCCCCAACGTGGACAGCGCGCTCGTCTCCTTCATCCGGCATCCGCCTCTAAGCTGCGTCTCCCGCGACGAGGTCTTCGCCGTCGTCGACGCGGCCTTCGCTCAGCGGCGCAAGACGCTGCGGTCGGCCCTCGCCGCCTGGGCGGGATCGCCGGCCCGGGCCGAAGGCGCCCTCCGATCGGCCGGGATCGACCCGGCCCTGCGCGGCGAAAGGCTGCGGATCGAGGACTTCGCCGCCATCGCCGCCGCCGGCCGCGGCGAAGCGATGAAGCTCACGGCCTCACGGGACGACGGCATGCCGGTAAACTAACGGCGTGCATGAAGTCCGAGTCATCGCTCCCGCCAAAGTCAATCTGGCTTTGAGAGTCGGAGCCACCCGCCCCGACGGATACCACCCTCTGGAAACGGTCTTCGAAGCCCTCGACCTCTCCGACGAGATCGTCGCACGCGAAGCGGAGGGACTCTCCCTGACGATAGAGGGAATCGGCGCGGACACGCTGACGACCGGCCCGGAGAACCTCGTCCTGCGGGCGGCCGAAGCGCTTCGCGCCGCCACGGGCCGGCCCGGGCTCGGAGCGGCCCTCGCCGTGCGCAAGGCGATCCCCGTTGCGGGGGGGATGGCGGGAGGATCGGCCGACGCCGCCGGAACGCTCCTCGCGCTCAACGAGCTCTGGGGGCTCGGACTCGGCGTCGACGACCTGTACCGGCTGGCCGCCGACCTGGGATCCGACGTGCCTTTCGCCCTGCACGGCGGAGTGGCGCGCGGACGCGGACGCGGCGAGGAGCTGACCGAGCTGCACTCGGCGAGGGCGCATTCGTGGGTGTTCGTGACCAACCCCGTGGGGCTGTCCACGCCGGAGGTCTTCCGGGAATACGACAAACTGGCCGAGGACATCATGCCGGGCGTGGGAGTCGACCTGGCGACGGTCCTGGACGGGGCCAAGGTGTGCGTCGCGGGCAGGGGAGGCGCGAGCACGCTGCTCGCCGAGGCGCCGCTCCCGCTTCCCGACAGACCGGCCTCGACCGAGGCCCTGCGCCGAGGGCTGGAAAGCGCCGACCTGGCGGACATCGCGCCCCACATGGTCAACGACCTGGAGTTCCCCGCTCTGAACCTGCGGCCCGACCTGGCCGAGCTCTTCCAGAGGATCGGGCACGTGGGTGTGGCGAGGATCCTCGCCGGGTCCGGGCCGACCATCGCCGTCCTCGCCGCAGACGCCGAGGAAGCCGACGCGCTGGCGGACGGCTTCGCCCGCCGGTTGCCGCACTTGGGCGTCGTACGGGCCAACGGCCCCGCGCCGGGGGCGCGCATCGTGCAGGCCGGCTGATGGCCCACCTGCTCGGCGCCGAGGGGCTCGGCCTCGAATACCCGACCAAAGTCGTCTTCGAGTCGCTGACGCTCGGCGTGGGCGAAGGCGACCGCATCGGGATCGTCGGACGCAACGGCGACGGCAAATCCTCCCTGCTCGGAATGCTCTCGGGGCGGATCGACCCCGACTCCGGGCGAGTCACCCGCAGGAGCGGACTGCGCGTGGGCGTCCTCGACCAGGCGGACGCCCTCGACGACTCCCTCACCGTCGGCCGCGCGATCGCAGGCGAACGGCGGGAACACGAATGGGCCGGCGACAGGAGGACCCGCGACGTCATCGCCGGCCTCGTCCCCGACCTCGACTGGCAGGCCGGCCTGTCCGCGCTCTCGGGAGGGCAGCGCAGGCGCGTCGCGCTCGCGGCGCTGCTCGTGGGCGACTGGGACGTTCTCATGCTCGACGAGCCCACCAACCATCTGGACGTCCAAGGCATCGCCTGGCTGGCCCGACACCTGGGCGGCCGATGGCCGGCCGGCGCCGGCGGGCTGCTGGTGGTCACCCACGACCGCTGGTTCCTCGACGAAGTGGCCACCTCGATGTGGGAGGTGCACGATCGGACCGTCGAGCCCTTCGAGGGAGGGTACGCCGCCTACGTGCTCCAACGGCTCGAGCGCGACCGGATCGCGGCCGCCGCGCAGGCCAAACGCCAGAACCTCATGCGCAAGGAGCTCGCCTGGTTGCGCCGCGGGGCCCCGGCGCGCACGGCGAAACCGCGCTTCCGCGTCGAAGCCGCCAACCGGCTCATCGCCGACGTCCCGCCGCCGCGCGACTCCCTCGCCCTGGAGCGCATGGCCGTGGCCCGGCTGGGAAAGGACGTGGTCGACCTCCTGGACGCGGGGGTCGACTACGGCGGCGGCGAGGTCCTGCACGACGTGACGTGGCGGATCGCGCCCGGCGAGCGCACGGCGATCCTCGGCGCCAACGGAGCGGGGAAGTCCACCCTCCTCGGGCTCGTCGCCGGGACGGTCGCTCCGACGAGCGGACGGGTCAGGCGCGGCAAAACCGTCCGCACGGCCGTCCTCGACCAGCGATTCGCCCAACTGGAGGAGATCGGGGACGAACGCGTGCGCGACGTGCTGGCGCGATACCGCACGGCGTACGTCGTGGACGGCAGGGAGCTCACGCCCGGACAGCTCCTGGAGAGGCTGGGATTCTCCCGTGCCCACCTCTCGGCGCGCGTCGGCGAGCTGTCGGGCGGGCAGAAGCGCAGACTCCAGCTCCTCCTCGTCCTGCTCGCCGAACCGAACGTCCTCATCCTCGACGAGCCCTCCAACGACCTCGACACCGACGTGCTCGCCGCGATGGAGGACCTGCTCGACGCATGGCCCGGCACGCTCGTCGTCGTCTCCCACGACCGATACTTCGTCGAACGGGTGACCGACCGGCAGTACGCGATCCTCGGCGGCCGCCTGCGGCACGTTCCCGGCGGGGTCGACGAGTACCTGCGGCTGGCGGCCGCGGGGGAGGACGGCGTCGGGGACGATGGAGCCGGGGACGCGACGGGGGATCCGGGAGCGCCCGGCTCCGGCGCTCCGACCGACGCGGCCGCCGAGGCCTCTGCGGCGGGGAGTCCGGCGGCCCGGCCCGCTCTGTCGGGCGCCGAACGCCGTGCGGTCGAGAAGGAGATCGCCTCGACCGAGCGGCGCCTGGACAAGTTGAGCGCGGGGGTGGACGAGATCCACCGGCGGATGGCCGCCCACGACCAGAGCGACTACGAGGGCTTGCGAAGGCTCACCGAGCGGCTGCGGGAGCTCGAAGGCGAGACGGCCCGCCTCGAAGAGCGCTGGTTGGAGTTGTCGGAGCTTGTAGGGTAGGGGCGTGACCGTATCCGACGCCCTCGGCGCGTTCACGCCGGCCGTGCGCGACTGGTTCGAGTCCGCGTTCGCAGGCCCCACGCCGGTGCAGGTCGAGGCGTGGGCGGCGATCGACTCCGGTGACAACGCGCTGGTCATCGCCCCGACCGGATCGGGCAAGACCCTGGCGGCGTTCATGCACGCCATCGACGGCCTGTACCGGGAGCGCGACGCCGCACAGGCCGGGGGCGCCGGCCGCGCCCCGGACGGAGATGACGGCCGCGCCCGCGGAAAGAGGGCCGGTAAGGCCTTGTCGGCCGCCGGACCGGACGCCGCCGGCGCACGCCTCCGCGACGCCTCCGCCCCGCCCACGCGCGTCCTCTACGTCTCGCCGCTCAAGGCGCTGGGAGCCGACGTGCAGCGCAACCTGCGAGCCCCGCTGCAGGGGATAGCGGCCCGGCGCAGCCGGAGGGGCGACCCGGAGGCGCGCATCGACGTGGGGATGCGCACCGGCGACACACCTGGCGGAGAGCGGGCGCGGCTTCTGCGACGCCCGCCGCAGATCCTGATCACCACGCCCGAATCCCTCTTCCTCATGCTCACATCCCGGGCCCGCGAAACCCTGCAGGGCGTGCGCACGGTCATCGTCGACGAAGTCCACGCGGTGGCCGGGACGAAGCGGGGAGCCCACCTCGCCGTCAGCCTGGAGCGCCTGGACGCCTTGCTGCCCCGTCCGGCGCAGCGCGTGGGACTGTCGGCAACCGTCCGACCCGTCGATGGGGTCGCCGCATTCCTCGGCGGCGCGTCGCCGGTGACGGTCGTCAACCCGCCCTCCTCCCGCCGGCTCGACTTGCGAGTCGCGGTCCCGGTCGAGGACATGACGCTCATCCCCGTCCCCCAGGCCGCGGCGGCGGACGGACGGGACGGGGATCCGCCGTCGGCGGGGAGGCGGCCGCCGGGCGGCCCCGGGTCGGACGGCGGGCGGGGTGCGCCCGACGGCCCCGACCGGAGCCCGGCCGCGGGCCAGACCACGGCCGCGGGCTCGATCTGGCCGCATGTCGAGGCGAGCATCCTCGACCGGATCCTCGCCCACCGTTCCACGATCGTGTTCGTCAATTCCCGCGGACTGGCGGAGAGGCTGACCGCCCGTCTCAACGGCCTGTACTCCGCGCGCTTCGGCGACCCGGATGACCCGGCTGGCGATGGTCCGGCTGCCGGCCCTGGCACCCCGGCCGCCCAGGCCTACGATTCGTGGTCCGGCGGAACGCAGGGGAGGGCCTCCGACCCCGCCCGGAGGATCGCCCGCGCCCACCACGGGTCGGTGTCCAAGGAGCGGCGCGCCTCGACGGAGCGCGACCTGAAATCGGGCGCTCTGCGATGCGTCGTGGCCACCTCCAGCCTCGAGCTGGGAATCGACATGGGCCTGGTGGACGAAGTGATCCAGGTCGGCGTGCCCCCGTCGGCGGCCAGCGGACTGCAGCGCGTCGGACGCGCGGGCCACGCGGTCGGCGGCATCCCGTCGGGGGTCGTCTACCCGCGCACGCGCCGGGACCTGCTGGACGCCGCGGTCGTCGTCGACCGCATGCGCGACGGCCTCATCGAGGCGCTGCAGATGCCGGACAACCCCTTGGACGTCCTCGCCCAGCAGACCGTGGCCGCCGTTGCGATGGAGCCGCTGGAAACCGAGGCCTGGTACCGGCTCGTGCGTCGCAGCCGCCCCTTCCGCCGCCTGCCCAGGAGCGCCTTCGACGCGACCCTCGACATGCTCGCGGGGCGGTATCCCTCCACCGACTTCGCCGAACTCCGCCCGCGCATCGTGTGGGACAGGCAGAAGGGGACGCTGATCGCCCGGCCCGGCGCGCAGCGCCTGGCCGTGACCAGCGGGGGGACGATCCCCGACCGGGGAGCCTACAGCGTGATCCTGCCCGAGGGGGAGGAAGCCGCGGGCGCGCGCCGCGTCGGCGAACTCGACGAGGAGATGGTCTACGAGTCCCGGGTGGGGGACGTCGTCGCCCTGGGGGCCACGACGTGGCGGATCCTGGAGATCACCGACGACCGGGTCGTCGTCTCCCCGGCACCGGGACGCTCCGCGCGCCTCCCGTTCTGGCGCGGGGACGGCGCCGGGCGACCCGCCGAACTCGGCGCGGCGATCGGAGGGTTCCTGGCCGACCTGGACGCGGCCGTCGCAGACGGGGACCCGGACGGCCGGTTCGCCGAGCGCCTGGCCGCATCGGGGCTGGACGGCAACGCAGTCTCCAACCTGCTGGCCCTTGCCCTCCAGCAGCGCCAGGCGACCGGAGCCCTGCCCACGGACCGCCGGCTCGTCGTCGAACGGGTGCGCGACGAAGCGGGCGACTGGCGGATCATCCTGCACTCGCCCCACGGCCGCCGCGTCCACGAGCCGTGGGCCTTGATAGTCGCCGAGCGGATCAGGCGGCGATGGAAGGTCGACCCGTCCGTCGTCGCCGGCGACGACGGGATCGTCGCGCGCGTGCCCGACGCGGACGGCAGAGTCCCCGGAGCGGACGCGTTCGAATTCGACCCGGCCGACGTGCGGCGGCTGGTCGGCGACGCGGTGAGCGGATCGGCCTTGTTCGCCTCGCGGTTCCGCGAATGCGCGGCACGTGCCCTCCTGCTGCCCAAGCGGAACCCCGGCAGGCGGTCCCCGCTGTGGCAGCAGAGGCTGCGCGCCGGTCAGCTCCTCCAGGTCGCCGGAGAGCACCCCGGATTCCCCGTCCTCGTCGAGACCGCGCGCGAATGCCTCCACGACGTCTACGACGTCGAGGCCCTCACGGCGCTCATGGAGTGCATCCGGGACGGGCGGGTCCGCTTCGCCGAGGCCACCACCGCGGTCCCCTCCCCCTTCGCCGCCGACCTGCTGTTCGGCTACGTGGCCGAGTTCCTCTACGAGAGCGACGCGCCCTTGGCCGAGCGCCGCACGTCCCTGCTGTCCCTGGACAGCGGGCTGCTCGCCGACCTGCTCGGAGGCGACGGGTACGCCGACGTCCTGGACCCGGCCGTAGCCGACCTGCTCGGCCGGGAGCTCCAGTGCCTGACCGCGGGCCGCCGCGTGCGCGGCCGGGAAGGACTGGCCGACCTGCTGCGCCGGCTCGGCCCGCTGACCGGCGAAGGCGTCCTCGCCCGCGCGGACGCCGAACCGCGCGACGCGGCCGCATGGCTGTCGCGCCTGGAGGAGGAGCGCCGGATCGTCCAAGTGACCGTCGCCGGGGAACGCCGGTGGGCCGCGGTCGAGGACTCGCCCGCGCTGCGCGACGCCCTGGCCGTGGACCTGCCGGACGGGGTCCCCGAAGCCTTCCTGGAGCCGACCCGCCACCCCCTGCGGGACCTCGCCGCACGGTATGCGCGCACCCACACGGCGTTCACGTCCGCCGAGCTCGCCGCACACCTCGGGTTGGGCGTCGCCGTCGTGGACGCCGCCCTCGCCGACCTGCGCCAGAGCGGCAGGCTCCTCGCCGGAACCTTCGACCCCCGCCGGCTGGCCCCGGAGCGGCCCACAGGCTCGAGGCAGTGGATCGACCCCGGCGTCCTCTCCCGCCTGCGCTCCCGCTCGCTGAAGGCCGCCCGCGACGCGACCGAGCCGGCGCCCCCGTGGGCCTATGCGCGCCTCCTGCTCGAACACCACGGCCTCCTGCCCGCCCCGGCGGGCGATCCCCTCCATGCGGGGCCCGCTGAGGCGCAGCCGGCCGGGACGGGACAGCCCGCTGGTACGGGAGCGGCCGGCGCGGCAGCGTGGACGGCCGGCGGGGCCCTCTGGGGCGTGGACGGCCTCCTCCGCGCGGTCGAACAGCTCGCCGGAGTGCCGCTGCCGGCGTCCCTGTGGGAGACCCAGATCCTGCCGGCGCGCGTGCGCGACTACGCTCCCGCGATGCTCGACGAATTGATCTCCACCGGCGCCGTCGTGTGGTCCGGCCACGGGCGGCTCGGCGACCGCGACGGCCTGATCGCCCTCCACCTCGCCGAGTACGCCGCGGAAACGCTCCCCGAGCCGTCCGATCGGGAGACGGAGACCGGCTCGAAGGAGGGGGAGCGGCCGGGAGGTGGGTCGCACGGCGCGCCCGCCTCCCCGCTTGCCGGGCCGTCGAGCCCCGCCTCCGGCGCATCCCTGGACCTCCGCGCGGTGCGGCGGGCCATCGTGGAGGTCCTCGCCGACGGCGGCGCCTACTTCCCCGACCAACTCGCGACGCTGGCCGGCCGGAGGATCTGCGCCGATCCGGCCGCGTCGGCGCCGCGCCCGGGCGCCGGGATCCCGCCCGCCGACGTCTCCGCCGCATTGTGGGACCTCGCCTGGTCCGGCCGGGTCACCACCGACACGTGGGCGGCCCCGCGCTCGCTGATCGCAGTGCCCCCGCCGCGCCGCCGCATCCCGGCCTCGCCGCGCCGCAGACGTCATGCTCGGATCGCGCCGGGCCGGACGCCCGCCCGGACTGGCGGGGCGGGCAGGCTGGGCAGGTGGTCGCTGCTGTGCCGCGACCGCCTCGACGACCGCGAGCCCGACGAGACGGCCCGCGGCCTCAGCCTTGCCGAGGGGCTCCTGGACCGCTACGCGATCCTCACCCGCGATGCCGTGGCCTCCGACGGCGTCCCCGGCGGCTTCGCCTCCCTCCGGCGCCTGCTCCGCGGCATGGAGGAGGCCGGACGCGTCCTGCGGGGCCGGTTCGTCGACGGCCTGGGAGCCGCTCAATTCGCCGAGCGCGTCACCGTCGACCGGCTCCGGGACCTCGCCGACGCGCCGGCCGGGCCCCCGGCCCCGATCGCCCTCTCCGCAGCAGACCCGGCGAATCCGTACGGCGCCGTCCTGCCCTGGCCGCCGCATCCGACCGCGATCCGTCCGGCCCGCCGCCCCGGCGCGTTCGTCGTCATCGACCGCGGGGAACTCGTGCTCTACCTTCCGCAAGGAGGCAGAGCCCTCCTCACCTACGGCCGAGGCTCGGCCGAGACCGGCATCCCGTCCGAAGACGTCGGAGGCTTCGATGGCCCGAGCGGCGCCGGGGACATCGACGAGTCGCGGAACCCAGCCGACGGCGACCTGACAGCCGGGGATCCGGCTCACGGAAACCCCGCCGAGGGAGATCCAACCGCCGGCGATCCGGATCGCGACGCCTCCGTGGGCGCCGCCCTGCAGGCCCTCGCCGTCGCGCTCAGACGCGGCGCCGTCACGTTCACCGTCGAAACCGTCGACGCGCGCCCCGCCACCGCCAGCCCGATCGCGGCCCGGCTGCGCGAGGCCGGATTCGCGGCCGTGCCCAGAGGATTCCGGTGGCGGGGGTAGGCCGCCCGCAGCAGGCCGCCCGCGCCGCCAGCAGACATCTCGTATAGTCGTATTGCAAAATATTTATACATATGGGAGGATGGACCGGTGATCGATGAGAAGACCTTGGCTGGAACCGCCCGGCTCTTCAAAGTTCTCGGCAACGGGTCGCGGCTCCGGCTGCTCCTTCTGCTCGTGGACGAGGAGCGGTCGGTCTCTGCGCTGGCGGAGGCCGCCGGGCTCTCACAGCCTCTCGTTTCTCAGCATCTGAAGGCTCTGCGCGGGGCCGGGCTGGTCGCGGCCACCCGGCGCGGCAGGGAGATGATCTACAGGGTGTCGGACCATCACGTCTCGCACATGGCGGCCGACGCCATCGCACACGCTCAAGAGCACGACCGGAAGGAATTACCATGAGCGACGATCTGCACGCCGAGCACACCCTTGCCGAGCACACCCATGGTGAGGGGTGCGGGCATGAGGCCGTTCAGCACGGCGATCACGTCGACTATATCCACGGGACGCACCGCCATGCCCTGCACGGAGACCACTACGACGAACACGAGTCGCCCGCCGAGCACACTCTCGCCGAGCACACCCATGGTGAGGGGTGCGGGCATGAGGCCGTTCAGCACGGCGATCACGTCGACTATATCCACGGGACGCACCGCCATGCCCTGCACGGAGACCACTACGACGAACACTGAGCCCACCGGCCGCCGGGGGGACTCGCGTCGCCCCGAAGCCCGCGGAGGCCTCCGGGCCGACGCGTCTGCGTGAAAGCCGGCGAGAAGGCTCGCACGGGAAGGGTCCGGTTCGCGATCGAACCGGACCCTTTTTCACGCCCTCCGTCTCAGCGGCCGCGGAGCGCCTGCCTGAGCTTGAGGCGCTCGCCCGTGTGCAGGATCGAACGCTCGTAGACCTTGCCCGCCAGCAGCGAGAGCAGGCAGATCGTCGCGATCTGGACCGCGAACGCGAGGAGCTGCTCCCAGACGCCGACGGCCCCGAGCGCCATCCGCATCGGCATCATGAACGGGGACAGAAACGGGCAGCACGAGAGAATGTGCGTGACCGTCGTGTCCGGCGCGTAGGGGACGAGGTAGAGGGCCACGTACATGGGGATCATCGCCCCGAAGATCACCGGCGTCTGGACGGCGCCGAGGTCCTCCTGGCGCGAGACCGTCGAGGCCAGCGCACCGCTCAGGCCCCCGAAGGCGAAGTACCCGACGGCCAGCCACACGAGGACGGCCGGGGCGAACGTCCAAGGGTTCAGGTACGCGGCGGCCAGGTTCCCCATGGAGGGGAGCACCCCCGCCAGACCCGCTCCCGCGACGATGCTCGCCAGATAGCAGGCGATGAAGACCAGCATGGCCGAACCGATCCCGAGGAGCTTGGCGAACAGGAGAGTGCGCGGCTTGACCGTCGTCAGGAGGATCTCCACGACGCGGCTCGTCTTCTCCTCCACGACTCCGGAGTTCAAGGCGCCCATGCCCATGAAGATGGGGATGGCGACGAACATGACCGCGACCATCCCCACGATGAAGCCGAGCGGATTGGTGTGGGCGGTGTGGCCCGTCGCCGGGGGTATCGACACGTCTACGCCCTTGTCCCCGAGGAGGAACCCGGCGACGCCGCCGCCGATGAGCATGAGCGCGACGACGATCGCCGTGGAGACGCGCATCGCCTTCGACTTCAAAAGCGCGGTGAATTCGCGGCTGACGATGAGACCGAGCATCAGGCCGCCCTCCTGCGTCCGAACAGGCCCCGCCTGGCGGGCCGGGCCTCCTCCTGCGGCGCCACCACCACGACGTCCTTGAACAGATCGGCCAGATGGGGGCGGCGCGGGCCGAATTCGCGCACGGGCCCGGCCGCGAGGGCCGCCCGCAGGATCGCCTGGTCGTCGGCGCCCTCCGCGACGTCGACGACGACGCGCGCCAGGCCCCGCCGCCTCGGCGCGTCGGAGGTGCCTTCGAGAGGATCGGGGCGGGCCGTGACGCCCGCGGCTGCCAGCGCCCGCTCGAGCGCGTCGGCGGGGGCTGTGACGGCCAGGGCGAGTTGGGGATCGGCCGAGCCCCTCAGCTCCTCGATGGTGCCCTCGGCCACGACGCTCCCCTGCGAGACGATGCCGACCCTGTCGCACAGCCGTTCGACCAGATCGAGCTGGTGGGACGAGAAGACGACCGGCACTCCCGCGGAGGCCTTCTCCTTGAGGACGTCGCTCATCACGTCGACCGCGACGGGGTCCAGGCCGGAGAACGGCTCGTCGAGCACGAGCAGGTCGGGGTCGTGGACCAGCGCCGCCCCCAGCTGGACGCGCTGCTGGTTGCCCAGGGAGAGCTTCTGGACGTTGTCGCCGCGGCGCCCCGCCACGCCCAGGCGCTCGGTCCATCGCTCCATGGCCGCCGTCGCATCCGCCTTGGGCACGCCGTGCAGGCGGGCGAAGTATTCGAGCTGAGCCCCCGCGGCCATGCGCGGATAGAGACCGCGCTCCTCGGGCATGTATCCGATTCTGCGGCGGACTTCCATGTCGAGCGGGCGGCCGTTCCACGTCACGGTCCCCGAGTCCGCCGCCATCACGCCGAGCATGATGCGCATGGCCGTCGTCTTGCCCGCGCCATTGGAGCCGACGAATCCGAAGATCTCCCCTCGGCCGACGTGAAAGCTCAGATTCCGCAGGGCTTGCAGGCTCCCGAAGGATTTATTGAGACTGCCTACCTCTAGCATGACGCCATCATGGCACAGGGCCGCGGTCCGGTCCACGGGCGGGCGTTATTCATCGTCGGGAACCCGGAGAGCGGTGAACGTCCTTCCCCGGTCCGCGGGCGGGCGCCAGGATCCGCCGTTCGCGAGCAGAAGTCGGCGGCGTCGGGCGGCTTGCATCCGCGGAAACCCGAAACCCGCCGTCCGCGGCGGAAACCCGAAACCCGCCGTCCGCGGCGGAAGCCCGCCGTCATCCCCGGCTGCCGGACGCCGTCCCGTCGGTCGGCGCCGAGTGCCCGCGAGTGACCAGACGGGGCTCGCGCTCCATGTTCCGCAGGCCGAACCACAGGAGGTTTGTGACGTGCGCCGCGGTGTCCTCCTTCGAATAGCCGCGGTTCTCCGACCACCACTGTCCGATCTGCCCGACTCCGCCGGCCAGGATCTGGCCGTAGATCGGCGCGGTCGAAGCGTCCAGGCCGCGTTGGTCCATGAGCGGGGCCAGGTGGTTCGTCACCTGCTCGGCGACGTCGGCTATCACCGTGGCGAACGTTTCGCTCCTGACGGCGGTGGGGGACTGGTGGGCGAGGAGGTGGAAGCCGTCGGGATTCTCCTCGATGTAGTCCAGGAGGCTGACGACGATTCCCTCCAGGACCTCCCGCGGAGCGAGTTCGGGACGCATGCGGGAGGAGAGGATTCCCGAGAGCTCCGTCACCTCACGGTCGACGATCACCTGGTAGAGGCCTTCTTTACCGCCGAAATGCTCGTACACGACCGGTTTGGACACGTCGGCGGCACTCGCGATTTCCTCGACGGAGACGGCGTCGTACCCGCGGGCGCCGAAAAGCTGACGTGCGACTCTGATGAGCTGCTCGCGCCGCTCGGAACGGGACATGCGGATGCGACGGCCCTGGGGCGGTGGATTTTCGGTCATGACGCCATTATTGCAGTTGAAAATGTTTAAATCTTCAGTCTTGGGGCGGACGTCGTGGACATGCCCATGCGCCCGGGTGGCGGCGGAGCGTCGCCTTTGACGGGAGACGCGGGTTGGCCGCGAGCTGCGCTGAGGCGGGGGCCCTGGGCGCGGGCGGGATTCGGGCCGACGACACCGGCGCGTCGGCGGTGTGGCGAGCCGGGCTCGAACCCGAGCGGGGTCGGGGTTGCCGGGCTTTCGTCGCCGTTGATTTCCGCCCGAGTCCGGGTGTGTGCGAACCGGTTGCGGGGTGGGCGGCGTGCCGGATCGTGAGCGAGTCATTATGCGCGCGCCTGCCGATGCCATAGAATCGTCACGGTCGATCCGCCCTGGTGTAATGGCAGCACAGAGGTCTTTGGAACCTTTTGTCCGGGTT